>BNJS01001409.1_pt1 | contig 252786 bp, 299 predicted proteins | sample 8540461 | NCBI WGS metagenome assembly BNJS01 (sample SAMD00202454, study PRJDB9452) | human saliva metagenome | isolation source: human saliva | place: Japan | reverse complement strand
TAGACTGAATAGATCTATTCACAGCAAAAATAGGAAAATAGACGAAGAAGTGACAGCTTCTAGGAGATTTTATCTTTTTTGCCAAGAGCTTAGGTCGGGTTCAGTTTACCAGAGTAGAAAAAATTCAAATAAGCCCAAAAGAAAAAACAGAACCTCTCTAAACGGGGTTCTTTTACTTTTTGCCTGTTTTTATATGTTACAAGAAAATCTCCATATTACAGAGGGCAGACAGTTTTGTTAAATAGGTCGAAAAAGGCTTTTTTCTTAGAAGATTTATGGTAAGATGGTTTTCGTATCATGAATGATTAGGAAGGTGCATTTTGCATATGAAAATGAATAAGAAATTACTTTTGGCTTCAACTGTTGCTTTGTCAGCATTGCCTTTGTTGACAACGCGAGCTGAGGAGCAGCCACAAAACTGGACTGCCAGAACAGTTGAGCAAATCAAAGCAGATATTACAAGTAATGAAAACCAACAAACTTACACTGTTCAATATGGTGACACTTTGGGAAATATCGCTCAAGCGATGAACATTGATCTTGTTGACTTGGCTAAAATCAACCAAATTGCCAATGCTGACTTGATTTTCCCAGGTACTGTTTTGACTATTACGACAAATGGCCACAACGAAATTACCTCTGTAGAAATCCAAAGCTACCAAGCAGGCAATAATGCAGGATTGGTAACGGAAGATTATACAGCAAGTGATATTTTTGGTACTGAACAAGCCGCTCCAGCGGCACCGGCTCAAGCAGCAGAAACTCCAGCTCCGGCTGCTGAGGAAGCAGTTGCAGCTCCAGCAGACCAAGCCCCAGCGCCTGCTGAAGAAGCTCCTGCCCCAGTAGCAGAAGTTGCAAGTGAAGCAGCCCCAGCTCCAGCTGCGGAAGCAAATGCAGCCGCTCCTGTAGAGGCAGCGCCACAGCCAGTAGTTGCTGCAAGTCCAGCAGCTCCAGCAGAGGCGGCTCCAGAAGCGACTGAATTAGGCCAAGACCAAGTCAGTCAAGCAACTGCCGCTGTTGAGCCAACAACTTACAATGCTCCAGCTGTAACAGATGCTGCTAGCGTGACAACTAACAATCCTGCTAATGAAGGTCTTCAGCCACAGACTGCTGCTCTGAAAGAAGAGATAGCAGCTAAATATGGCATTACAGAATTTAGTCTCTACCGCCGAGGTGATAGTGGTGACCATGGTAAAGGCTTGGCGGCTGACTTTATCGTTGGTGAGAATACTGAATTAGGAAACCAGGTCGCAGCCGATGTTACTTCTAATATGACTGAAAGAGGAATCTCTTACGTTATCTGGCAGCAACAGTTCTATGCACCATTTGAAAGCATTTATGGACCAGCTAATACTTGGAACCAAATGCCAGATCGTGGTAGTGTAACTGAAAACCATTACGACCACGTTCACGTATCTATGAATGAATAAGATGAATACAAGCCCAGAAATGGGCTTTTTCTGATATTCTCTGTGAAAAAGCGAGAATTTTCTGATAAATTTTGGTATAATAAAGCGAACTACAGATAAAGGATGAGAGAGAATGACCTTAGTTTATCAATCAACACGCGACGAAAAGAATAGAGTAACAGCCAGCCAGGCGATTCTGCAAGGCTTGGCGACAGATGGTGGGCTCTTTACGCCCATTACCTATCCGCAGGTCGATTTGGACTTTGCCAAGCTCAAAGACGCTTCTTATCAGGAAGTAGCCAAGCTGGTTTTGTCTGCATTTTTGGATGATTTTTCTGAAGAAGAGCTGGACTACTGTATCAACCATGCCTACGACAGCAAGTTTGATGATGCGGCGATTGCTCCCTTGGTCAAGCTGGATGGTCAGTACAATCTAGAGCTTTTCCACGGAGCGACCATTGCCTTCAAGGACATGGCTTTGTCTATCCTGCCTCACTTGATGACAACTGCAGCTAAAGCACGGCTTGGAAAACAAAATTGTCATTTTGACGGCGACTTCTGGCGACACAGGCAAGGCGGCTATGGCAGGCTTTGCGGATGTTCCTGGGACTGAGATTATCGTCTTTTATCCGAAAGACGGTGTCAGCAAGGTCCAAGAGCTGCAAATGACGACGCAGACAGGTGCAAATACGCATGTTGTTGCTATTGATGGCAACTTTGACGATGCCCAGACCAATGTCAAGCACATGTTCAATGACACAGACCTACGAGCTCGTCTCTTGGAGCACAAACTCCAGTTTTCATCAGCTAACTCTATGAATATCGGCCGTTTGGTGCCGCAGATTGTCTACTATGTCTATGCCTATGCTCAGCTAGTGAAGACGGGAGAAATCACAGCAGGAGACAAGGTCAACTTTACAGTTCCGACAGGGAACTTTGGTAATATCCTGGCGGCCTACTATGCCAAGCAAATCGGTCTGCCGGTTGGCAAGCTGATTTGCGCATCAAATGAGAACAATGTCCTGACGGACTTCTTCAAGACTCAGGTTTATGACAAGAAGCGGAGCTTCAAGGTGACGTCTAGTCCGTCCATGGATATTCTGGTTTCCTCTAACTTGGAGCGCTTGATTTTCCATCTGTCTGGTAACAGCGCTGAGAAAACAGCGGCCTTGATGGCGGCCCTGAATGAGCATGGACAGTATGAACTGACAGACTTTGACGCTGGGATTTTAGAGCTCTTTGCGGCTGATTATGCAACAGAGCAAGAAACAGCTGCTGAAATCAAGCGGGTCTATCAGGCCTCTGACTACATCGAAGACCCTCATACGGCTGTCGCGTCTGCTGTCTATCAAAAATACTTGGCAGAGACAGGTGATCAGCGCAAGACTGTTATCGCGTCTACCGCTAGTCCTTATAAATTCCCAGTCGTGGCTGTTGAGGCTGTGACTGGTCAGTCAGGACTTAGTGACTTCGAGGCTTTGGAGCAACTGCACGAACTTTCTGGCGTAGCTCTGCCACCAGCTGTGGATGGCTTAGAAACAGCCCCAGTGCGTCACAAAACGACGGTCGCTGCAGACCAAATGCAGGCAGCAGTCGAGGATTACTTGGGATTATAAAAAACAAAAACATCAGCTTATTCATTGGCTGATGTTTTATAATCTATTTCAAAACAATCAATTGCTTGCCAGCTAGGCTGTAACTGTCAGCTAGTGGCGCGATTGGTTTTTGGGCATCAATGGCTGGATACTGGAGATGCAATCTTTGCTTGTTTTTGTTTTCGTAGTCAGCCTCTTGGTTGCCAAAGTTGATGACGATTGTCATACTTTCTTTCCTGTCTTGAATCTTGTACTCCAATAGACTGTCTGTCAGCCAGTTGACCTGACAGGCTTGCTTGATAGCGGCGCTGGTCTTTAGATGCAGCAGCGGATGTGCTCTGCGAAAGGCAATCAGTTGTTTAACAAAAGCAATGTCCTCTGTGTAATGCAGGGAGCGCAGCCAGTCTAGTTTATTGATTTCGTCAGGCATATTGTAGGTGTTGTCAATCAGATTTTTAGTCCGGAAAAATTCCTGACCGCTGTGGATAAAGGGAACACCTTGAGCTAGGAGGACGAGTTGGAGAGCCAGCCGCGAATTGGCCAGCCGATCCCGCAGGGTGATAGCAGGGTTGACGATATCAAAGTAGTCAAAAACCGTTGCATTATCATGGCACTCGACATAATTAATAGCCTGCTGGGGCGCTATGAAGTGAGCCTCGCCTTTTAGTCCGACATTGGCTGTCAGGACGTTTTCAAGCTGACTGGCAGGAGTCTTGCTCTCGATTTGCCGGCCTTGAGTGATGGTCTGTTTGAGACTGTCGCGAAAATGGTCGCTGAAAAATCCATAATCCGGAAGTTGGGCAGCATTGTACTGATGAGCCAAATGCTCACTTGCCAGTCCAGTATCCATCTGCCAGCCTTCACCATAGAGATAGATGTTAGGATAGAGCGCCTTGAGCTCGTCGGCTATCTGCTGCATGGTTTGGATATCTAAAATCCCCATCAGATCAAAGCGGAAACCGTCAAAGCCATAGAGGCTGACCCATTGTTTGACCGACTGCTTGATATAGCGGCGGATCATAGCCTTCTCACTGGCTACATCATTGCCGCAGAAGGTCCCGTTGGTCCGGTAGCCCATGTCATTGAGACGGAAAAAATAGCCGGGCACGATTTTTCAAAAGCATAGCTGTTGGCATCATAGACATGATTGTAGACCACGTCCATGATGACGCTGATATCAGCATTGTGGCAGGCAGTAATGGCCGCCTGCAGTTCTAAGATGCGGGCATAAGGGTCTCGCGGATTGCTGGCAAAACTGCCATCTGGGACATTATACTGGACAGGGTCATAACCCCAGTTGTAGACGAGCTCTGGATGCTTTTCATCAACGCTGCCAAAGTCATAGACAGGCATAAGCTGCACGTGGCTGATGCCTAGCTCTTTCAGATAGTCCAAACCGAACTTCTGGCCGTGGACGACTGGAGATTCGCTCAGCGAGGCAAACTTCCCAGGATAGGAGAAGCCAGCTTCTTTCTGCATAGAGAAATCACGGACGCTCATTTCATAAATGACGGCTTCTGTCGGATCCAGCTGTGTTTTCGCTCGTTTGATAGGCTTTTTAATCTTTTCTAAATCAATGACATAGCTGTTGCCCGAATTGACATCTGAGGATAGGGCGTAGGGATCGTGGACTTCAATCCATTTGCCATTAATCTTATGGAGATAAGAATAGGAGGAACCCTCTAAATCTCCCTTAATCCGGATATGCCAGACTCCCTTATCCAGACGCTTGAGATGGTGAACCTGGTCTTTGAGATGCAGGAGGACTTTTTCGGAAATCGGCGCCCAGAGTTTGAAATCGGTGGCTTGGGGACTGTATTGAGCTCCCAAATCGTCACCTGCATAGTCAAAAATCTCATCGAAAATAGGCTTTTTCACGATATGGCGGTACTGAAGGTCGGTATGGTTGCGGTCCTGGTCATAGACCTTGTAGGACTGCGTCAGGTCAATGGGCTCATTAGCCGACACGGTGTAGATAATCCGCTCTTCCTGATTGTTGATGTTTTTGATGGTTAAGGGGCTAGAGCTGTGCTTGTCTTCCAGTGTAAAGTGGATGGAGTAGGCTTCAAAGCTCTTTTCCAGTTCAATGGTGATGATATTTTCGTCATCTAAATAGGCTTGAAAAATACGAAAGGCCATGTTTTTCCTCTTTCTTTGTCAGTTTCTCTTCGTGTAATTGTTTTGAGTTTAGGCTCTTCCCTGGGTTGGGATAAGGCCGATATGTGAATCGTTGATAAATGAGCAAAAGCACTCGGATTAGCGAGTGCTGATGCTATGCGGAATCAGCTGGCGATAGCAGATTTGCTTGTCTTCTTTATTGTCCTTGATGATTTGGAAGAGGGTCCGGAAAGACTCTTTCCCAAGCTCGAGGGCATTGATATCGATATAAGCATCTACATCAATGCGCGGTTTGAGAGAGTCAAAGGTGATAATGGGAATCTGGTAGTCCTGATCTTTGAGATAGTGCAGGGCTCCTTCTGCTACCAAGGTATCAGAGGTTACGATAGCTTCAATCTCATCCAGCGGCAGCTCCTCCATAATCTTGTAACTGTTGTCTTCCAGAAGGAAACCGAAGGCGAATTTGATAATGCGTTCATCTAAAGCTCGGTCTGCTTCATTCAGAGCCTGCTTGTAGCCTGTGTAACGATCCTGGGAAACGACTAGCTCCTTATTCCCGGCCAGAAAGGCGATTTTCTGATAGCCTTTGTCAAGGAAATATCTGGTCGCGTCATAGCCAGCCTTGATATTGTCATTGTCCACCAGAGAGATAAAAGGTGAGACAGCTTTCCCTAGGATGAGAAAGGGGAAGTTGTTCCTGACTGCAAAGTCGACCAAAGGATCGTCTTGCTTAGAATAAAGAAAAATCAGGCCATCTACTCGCTTTCCTAAAATCATCTGCTTCAGATTTTCCAAGCGATGCTCTTCATCTTGCCCCGTGCTGATCTGGATGGCATAGTCATAGTCAGAAGCAATCTGAGAAATCCCCCGCAATACAGTTGGGAAGAAAGGGTTTTGATAGAAGACATCTGAGTCGTCCGGCAGGACCAAGCCGATGACCTGGCTGGACTGGCTGACCAGACTTCTGGCATTGAGGTTGGGATGATAGTCCAGTTCTTTCATAGCAGCACGGACCCGTTTTTTGGTTTCTTCACTGATGGTTGATTTGTTTTGTACGACGCGGGTCACAGTAGAGGGCGACACGCCTGCTAGTTTTGCGACTTCTTTGATAGTAACTCGCATAAAAACCTCCTAAAGGCCTGCATTTGCTGGAAATCCTTTCTATAACATCAACTATTTTAAACCCACTAGTAGAAGCACTTGCTTTCTAAGAGTCATGCAAACCTATGCTCGAAATAGCTATCGTAACCAGTGATTTTGCTTAACTATGATGGTCGAAAAAACAAGTATGAAGCAGTTTCTCCGCAAACGCAAACGTTTTCTGTTTGTAAGAACATTTTAACACAAAAAGAGAACGCTTGCAAGAAGAGAAAAACGGCAAATAATTGGGGCTGTAGGAGAGTCCTAAAAGAGCATTATATCTATTAACCAATAAATTGAAAAAAATATCAAAAACCCCTTGCACTAAGAAAAAAAATAGGTTATAATCAAGTCGACGCAAACGTTTGCATTAAGTAAAAATGAAAAGGCGTAGAGGAAAAATAACGAGGTGACAAAATGAAAAAACGTCAAAGCGGCGTGCTCATGCACATTTCATCCCTTCCGGGCAAGTACGGTATCGGATCTTTTGGCCAAAGTGCTTATGATTTTGTAGACTTCTTGGTTCGCACCAAGCAGCGTTATTGGCAGATTTTGCCACTGGGAACGACCAGTTATGGTGATTCTCCTTATCAGTCTTTCTCTGCTTTTGCGGGGAATACCTACTTTATCGATTTTGATATTCTGATAGAAGAAGGTTTGCTGAACGAGGCGGATGTCAAGGGAGCTGATTTTGGAGATGATCCTAGAAAAGTGGATTATGCAAAGATTTTTGATGCTCGCCGTCCAATCATGGAAAAAGCAGTAGCTCGCTTCTTGAAAGCAGACGATCTGTCTGACTATGAGAGCTTTGTGAAGCAAAATGCAGCTTGGTTGGAAGTTTTCGCTGAGTACATGGCTATCAAAGAGCATTTTGATAATCTAGCTTGGACAGAGTGGCCGGATGAAGCCATCCGCCGCCGTGAAGCTGCTAGCCTCGCTTCATACCGTGAGAAGCTGGCTGACAAGCTAACTTATCATCGTGTAACCCAGTATCTCTTCTTTAAGCAGTGGTTAAGATTAAAAGCCTATGCTAATGAACATCACATCGAAATTGTCGGTGATATGCCAATCTATGTGGCAGCTGATAGTGCTGATGTGTGGGCACAGCCACACTTCTTTAAGACAGATGCTGTTGGCAAGCCGACCTGTGTGGCAGGCTGTCCGCCAGATGAATTTTCAGAAACTGGCCAGCTTTGGGGCAATCCTATCTATGACTGGGAAGCTATGGACAAAGATGGCTATGCTTGGTGGATTGAGCGTCTGCGTGAAAGCTTCAAGATTTACGACATTGTTCGTATCGACCACTTCCGCGGCTTTGAGTCTTACTGGGAAGTACCTGCTGGCTCAGAAACATCTGCTTCTGGTAAGTGGGTCAAAGGTCCTGACTACAAGCTCTTTGCAGCGGTTAAGGAAGCCTTGGGGGATTTGAATATCATCGCAGAAGACCTAGGCTTTATGACGGACGAAGTGATCGAGCTGCGCGAGCGCACTGGTTTCCCAGGAATGAAGATCTTGCAATTTGCCTTCAATCCTGATGATGAAAGCATCGACAGCCCGCATCTGGCACCAAACAACTCAGTTATGTATACCGGAACCCATGATAACAATACTGTTCTGGGCTGGTACAAGGATGAGATTGACGACGCTACTCGCCAGTACATGGCACAGTACACCAACCGTAAGGAGTACGAAACAGTACCTCATGCAATGCTGCGCACAATCTTTGCTTCAGTCAGCTTTATGGCCATTGCGACCATGCAAGACCTACTGGAATTAGACAGTGCAGCACGGATGAACTATCCATCCACAATTGGTGGCAACTGGACTTGGCGGATGACAGCTGAAGAGCTGAATCCAATCGTCGAAGGTGAGCTTTACAGCTTGACCAAGACTTACCGTCGTATGAATACCGATTTAATTAACAAATAAAGAACAGCTAATTAGACTTGAAGGGAGTAATCATGTCAAACTTACAAACTTATATCAAAAATACTTATTCAAAAAATCTTGCTGATTGCAGCAACGAAGAACTCTACCTGGCTCTTTTGAACTACACTAAATTAGCCAGCGCTCAAAAGCCAGTCAACACTGGTAAGAAAAAACTCTACTACATCTCAGCTGAATTCCTGATTGGTAAACTCTTGTCTAACAACTTGATCAACCTTGGACTTTACGATGATGTGAAGCAAGAACTGGCAGATGCTGGTAAAGACTTGATCGAGGTAGAAGAAGTTGAGTTGGAGCCGTCTCTGGGTAACGGAGGCTTGGGCCGTCTGGCTGCCTGCTTCTTGGACTCTATTGCGACCTTGGGTCTCAATGGTGATGGTGTAGGACTGAACTACCACTTTGGTCTCTTCCAACAGGTTTTGAAAAACAACGAACAGACAACTATTCCTAACTTCTGGCTGACTGAGCAAACTGGTTGGTTCGCTCTAGCCGCAGCTACCAAGTGCCATTTGCTCACTTCACCCTGACATCTACTCTTTATGATATTGATGTGCCTGGTTACAAGACAGAAACTAAGAACCGTCTTCGTCTCTTTGATTTGGACTCAGTGGATGCAGATATCATCACAGACGGTATTGACTTCGATAAGACAGATATCGCTCGCAACTTGACCCTCTTCCTCTATCCAGACGATAGTGACAAGCAAGGGGAATTGCTCCGTATCTTCCAGCAGTACTTCATGGTTTCAAATGGTGCTCAGCTGATTATTGACGAAGCGATTGAAAAAGGCAGCAACCTGCATGATTTGGCAGACTACGCTGTCATCCAAATCAATGATACCCACCCATCTCTGGTTATCTCAGAAATGATTCGTCTCTTGACTGAGCGTGGTTTGGATCTGGATGAAGCAATTGCCATCGTACAGAAGATGACTGCTTATACGAACCACACGATTCTAGCTGAAGCTCTTGAAAAATGGCCTCTGGAATTCTTGAAAGAAGTAGTACCGCATCTGGTACCAATCATCAAAGAGCTTGACAAGCGCGTGAAAGCTAAATACGCAGATCCAGCAGTGCAAATCATTGATGAGGACGATCGTGTGCACATGGCTCACATGGATATCCACTACGGATACAGTGTCAATGGTGTTGCTGCTCTGCATACAGAAATCCTGAAAAACTCTGAGCTTAAAGCCTTCTACGATATCTACCCTGAAAAATTCAATAACAAGACCAACGGTATTACTTTCCGCCGCTGGCTCATGCATGCCAACCCACGCCTGTCTCATTATCTGGATGAGTTGCTGGGCCGCGACTGGCACCATGATGCAACTAAGCTCGAAGGCTTGTTGGAATTCACTGGCGCTGCAAATGTTAAAGAAAAATTGGAAGGCATTAAGGCTCACAACAAGCGTAAATTGGCTCGTCACTTGAAGGAAGCACAAGGTGTGGAAATCAATCCAAACTCTATCTTTGATATCCAAATCAAGCGTCTGCATGAGTACAAGCGCCAACAAATGAACGCTCTGTACGTTATCCACAAGTATCTGGACATCAAGGCTGGTAACATCCCTGCTCGTCCAATCACTGTCTTCTTCGGTGGTAAGGCTGCTCCTGCTTACACAATTGCTCAGGACATCATCCACCTCATCCTTTGCTTGTCAGAAGTGATTGCTAATGACCCTCAAGTGGCTCCGCATCTGCAAGTAGTTATGGTAGAAAACTACAACGTTACAGCGTCTAGCTTCTTGATTGCAGCTGGTGACATTTCTGAGCAGATTTCCCTGGCTTCTAAGGAAGCATCTGGTACTGGTAACATGAAGTTCATGCTTAACGGTGCTTTGACTCTTGGTACTATGGACGGAGCGAACGTTGAGATTGCAGAGCTGGTCGGCGAAGACAACATCTACATCTTCGGTGAAGATTCTGAGACTGTTATTGACCTCTACGCAAAATCTGCTTACAAGTCTAGTGAATACTATGCGCGCGAAGCTATCAAGCCATTGGTTGACTTTATCGTCAGCGATGAAGTATTGGCAGTCGGTAAAGCTGAACGCTTGGAACGTCTTTACAATGAGCTGATTAGCAAAGACTGGTTCATGACCTTGCTGGATCTGGAAGACTATATCCAAGTGAAAGAGCGCATGCTGGCAGACTACGAAGACCGCGATGCTTGGATGGACAAAGTCATCGTCAATATCGCCAAAGCTGGCTTCTTCTCATCTGACCGTACTATCGCTCAATACGAAGAAGAAGTATGGCACTTGAACAGCTAATATTCTTTGAATCATTAAAGCCGAGACAGCAGTGTTTCGGCTTTGATTTTTGAATAAAAGATTTAGCTATTGTGTGGGCCTCTGAAAAGGTGTAAGCTTCTTGGTCTTGTCAGCTTTTTCTTTTCGGTGTATAATAAGTGAAAATATTTCTTTACAGGAGGCGTTCATGAAAAAGAAACCAATTTATCTTTATGTTTTGCTGGGCTTGTCAGCAATCGGAACTTTACTGGGAGTATGGAGCCGTTTTTTCTCAAAGTTTTCTAAGGTAGATTATACACAAATCGGTTTCTCAAAAGAGTTGAGTGATCAGACAAATCAGTTTAATAAACTTTATTTTGAATTTCTTCGCAATGGAATGAATATGCTGATTTTTTTCGTTATGACGGCTCTGTTAATAGCATCTATCGTCTTTTTGGTTAGAAAAAATCTGCAGATGGCTAATATTAGCTATATCATTTATATACTAGTCAGTTTGTTATCTCAAGTTTACGTCTATATTTCATCGAAAGGAATTGTTGGCAAGGTATTTACAAGCCCTGAGAACATTGCAACGCATTCAAACAGTCTTCTTTTAGGAACAGTGCTGGGCTTTGTTATCAGTTTAATTTATCTTTCCATCGTCGTCTTTAAGCTAATCCAGCAGCAAAAAGAGGCTGAAAAAGCGGAACTAGCTGCAAACGAATAAAATTTGACAAATAACAGATAAGTGCTTACAATTTTAAGAAGCAATATCTGTTATTTTTTAGAATGGAGAATAAAATGACAAAGGTTTCCTTGGTTTATATCAGCCTGAGCGGCAATACAGAGAGTTTCGTCCGTCGGCTGACAGACTATTTGCTGGAGCAGCATCCAAGCCTAGAAGTAGAGAAGATTAATATCAAAGACCTGGTAAAGGAAGGGCAGCCCTTTTTTGAAATGGACAATCCTTTTATCGCTTTCTGCCGACTTATCTGGAGGGTGGCAATGGTGTGGATAATGGCGATGTAGAAATTCTGACAACTGATGTGGGGGACTTTATCGCCTACGGTCAGAATGCCAGCAAGTGTCTGGGTGTCATTGGCAGCGGCAATCGTAACTTTAACAACCAATACTGTCTGACCGCCAAGCAATATTCAGAGCGCTTCGGATTTCCGGTTTTGGCCGATTTTGAAATGCGTGGCATGTTGGGAGACATTAAGAAAGTTGCGAGGATTATTGAGGAGCTCTATCATATTGAAAAAAACGAAAACCAGTGAGGTTTTCGTTTTTTGATGTTTCTAAATCAAGCTTACATCTTTTCTGGCGCTTCTACTCCCAGCAGACGCAAAGCTTCTTTGAGGACAACAGCTGTTGAGTAGCTGAGAGCCAGACGACTGTCGCGCTCAGGGCTTTCATCCAGAATCCGTGTGTGCGCATAGTATTTGTTAAAGGCTTGAGCTAAGCTGGTAGCGTATTTGGCAATCAGAGATGGCTCATAGTTATCAGCAGCACGCTTGACAACGCGACCGAAGTCTTGGAGCAGCTTGATAATTTCCCAGCTTTCTGGATCGTTTAGGCTGTACGTAGCCTCTGCATCTGGCTGGAAGTTCGCCTTGCGCAGGATAGACTGGATACGAGCATAGGCATACTGGATGTAAGGACCTGTTTCTCCCTCGAAAGAAACCATAGCTTCCAGATCAAAATCGTAACCATTGCGGCGGTCGGTTTTGAGGTCGTAGAACTTAACTGCTCCAACCCCAACTGCACGAGCAACAGCTTCCTTGTTTTCTAAATCTGGGTTTTTAGCTTCAATTTGGCTCTTAGCCCGGCTGATAGCTTCCAGCAGAGTTGGTTCGAGAAGGATGATGTTTCCTTTACGTGTAGACAGTTTTTGACGGTTTTTAGTCACCAGACCAAAGTCAACGTGAATCATGTCATCGCTCCAGTCAAAGCCCATCTTTTTCAAAACGGCCTTGAGCTGTCTGAAGTGGTTGGCCTGCTCTTGACCTACAACATAGACATTTTTTTGACAAAGTTGTATGTGCGAGCCCGGTAGATGGCTGTTGCAATATCACGTGTGATGTAGAGGGTAGCACCGTCTGATTTTTTTAATCATAGCAGGCGGAAGGTTGAAGTCTTCCAGGTCTACAATGCTAGCTCCTTTTTGACTCCTGTAAAAGCCCTTTTTTCTTCGAGGATTTGAATCCCTTCGTCCATCTTGTCATTGTAGAAAGCTTCACCGTTTAGACTGTCAAATTCGACACCCTAGGGAGTTCGTAGATACGGTTGAACTCTGTCAGACTTTCATCGCGGAACCATTGCCAGAGCTCAGTTGCTTCTGGGTCGCCATCTTCCAGCTTCTTGAACCAAAGGCGGCCTTCTTCATCCAGAGATGGGTCGTTTTCAATCTCGGCATTGATACGCACGTAAAGTTTGAGGAGCTCGTCGATAGGGTTAGCTTCAACAGCTTCTGGCTTCCCCACTTCTTATAAGCTACCATCAAGAGACCAAACTGTTTGCCCCAGTCTCCCAAGTGGTTGATTTTGATGGTGTTGTAGCCAATCTTGCTGAAGATGTTGGAAAGAGCATCACCGATAACAGTAGAGCGCAAGTGGCCGACTGAGAAAGGCTTGGCAATGTTTGGACTGGACAGGTCAATGGTGATATTCTGATTATTTCCTTCGTTCTGCTGGCCGTAGTCAGCTCCGTCTTTGATGACTTCTTTGATGACTTGACCAGAAATTTCAGCCTTGCTGAGGAAAAAGTTGACATAAGGACCAGTCGCAACGACTTTGTCAAAATGCGCTGTATCAATCTTTTCAGCGATATCAGCAGCGATGATTTGAGGAGCTTTGCGCTCAGTCTTTGCCAGAGAAAAGGCTGGGAAGGCGATATCGCCAAGTTCAGAGCTCTTTGGCTGCTCCAATAAATTTAAAATAGCGTCTTGATCAAGGCTGTCAATAACCTTGGCCAATTCGCCGGCAATCAACTGTTTGTTATCCATATTTGCTCCTTTGTGTCTTTTGTTATTATTTTATCACATTTTTCAAGGAATCTTCAATTTTTTTGGGAATAATTTTTGGGCTAATAGGAATTTTTCTGATATAATAAGAGGGATAAGAACCTGTATTTATAGATGAGTTTTCCATCTAAATGCTTCCTTCTCTGTTACTCTTCGTTAAAGTTTTTTGTTTATTCTCAGTATTCCTGCAAATCTTTGCCTAGATTGATGGAGAAGCAGTTTTTCATCGGATGGAGTATTCTTCATGAATGCAGCTTCTAAATATTCAATAATGAGGTAAAAATGAGAAAGAATGACCGTCATCAGTTAGTCAAAACGATGATTAAGGAGGAAAAGCTAGGAACGCAAAAGGAGATTCAGGATCGTCTGGAAGCGCAAGGGATTTATGTGACGCAGACTACCCTGTCGCGTGACCTCCGTGAAATCGGCCTGACCAAGGTTAAGAAGAAGGGGCTGACTTATTATGTTTTGGCGCATGAGACTGAAGAGATTGATTTTATAGAGTTTAGCCAAGCATGTGGAGAGTGTGGCCAGGGCAGAGTTTAGTCTGGTTCTTCGTACGGGCCTGGGAGAGGCAACAGTGCTGGCCAATGTCGTGGATAACTCGTTTGATAGCCGTATTCTGGGAACCGTTGCAGGTGCTAATACTCTTTTAGTAGTTTGCCGGGATCAGGCAGCGGCTCAGGAGATTGAGGAGCAAATACAGGAAGTGATGTAAGAATCACAGTTTTTTCAGGAAAAATGGAGAGGTTTGAGACGGAAGTCCTGACCTCGTTTGTTTTTAGAAAGGATAGAGATGGCAGTAGAAAAGTTATCGCCAGGCATGCAGCAGTATTTGGATATCAAAAAGGACTATCCAGATGCTTTCTTGCTCTTTCGGATGGGGGATTTCTATGAGTTGTTTTATGATGATGCGGTCAATGCCGCCCAGATTTTAGAGATTTCTCTCACTAGCCGAAATAAAAATGCAGAAAATCCCATTCCCATGGCTGGAGTTCCCTATCATTCGGCTCAGCAGTATATTGATGTTTTGGTCGAATCAGGCTATAAGGTAGCGATTGCGGAGCAGATGGAAGATCCCAAGGAAGCCAAGGGCGTTGTTAAGCGGGAGGTCGTTCAGGTTATCACGCCGGGGACGGTGGTGGACTCCAGTAAGCCGGACTCTGCTAATAACTTTCTGGTAGCTCTGGATTACTCAGAGGGCCTCTATGGTCTGGCTTATATGGACTTGGTGACCGGTGAGTTTCAGGTGACTAGTTTAGAGGACTTTGCCCTGGTCTGCGGGGAAATCCGTAATTTGAAGGCTAGGGAAGTGGTGCTGGGCTATGCTTTGCCAGAAGCTGAGGAGCAGGTCTTGGCTGGACAGATGAATCTTTTGCTGTCCTATGTACAGACGGCCTTGGACTATGTCCAGCTGCTGGGCGAGGAACTGTCTCCTATGGAGCGTCAGGCAGCGGGGAAATTGCTAGAGTATGTGCACCGGACCCAGATGAGGGAGCTCAGCCATTTGAAGAAGGCCCAGCATTATGAAATCAAGGACTTTCTGCAAATGGATTATGCTACCAAGGCGAGTCTGGATTTGACAGAAAATGCTCGCTCGGGTAAGAAACACGGCAGTCTTTATTGGCTGATGGACGAGACCAAGACGGCCATGGGCGGCCGTATGCTGCGCTCTTGGATCCAGCGTCCGTTGATTGATGAAGTGCGAATTAGCCAGCGGCAGAATGTCGTCGAGGTTTTTCTGGAACATTTCTTTGAGCGGAGTGATTTGACGGAGAGTCTCAAGGGAGTCTATGATATTGAGCGGCTGGCTAGTCGGGTGTCTTTTGGCAAGACCAATCCCAAGGATCTGCTGCAGTTGGCAGCTACATTGGGCAATGTGCCTCAGATTAAGGCTATATTGCAAGGAATCGGTAGCCCGCATCTAGCTCGTTTGATTGAGGGCTTGGATCCTATTCCAGAGTTGGCGGGCTTGATTAGCTCGGCCATTTCGCCGGATGCACCTCATATCATCACCGAGGGCAATATTATTCGGACCGGTTTTGATGAAACCTTGGATCAGTATCGGCTTGTGCTGAGGGAGGGGACTGGATGGATTGCAGAGCTAGAAGTCAAAGAACGTGCTAACAGCGGCATCGGCAACCTAAAGATTGATTATAATAAAAAAGATGGTTACTATTTCCATGTGACCAATTCCCAGCTGACTCATGTGCCTAGTCATTTCTTCCGCAAGGCGACCCTGAAAAATTCAGAGCGTTTCGGAACAGAGGAGTTGGCCCGGATTGAGGGAGAGATGTTGGAGGCGCGTGAAAAATCTGCTAATTTGGAATACGAAATTTTCATGCGGGTTCGCGAGGCAGCTGGCAAATACATCCAGCGCTTGCAGGCTTTGGCACAAACGCTGGCAGCTGTAGATGTCCTGCAGAGCTTTGCTGCGGTGGCAGAACAACTGCATTTGGTGCGCCCTGTCTTTACTGCAGAGCGCCGTCTGGAGATTGAAAAAGGACGGCATGCTGTTGTGGAAAAGGTCATGGGTGCCCAAAGCTACATTCCCAAATAGTATTCTGCTGGACCAGGAAACGGATATTCAGCTGATTACTGGGCCTAATATGAGCGGGAAATCGACCTATATGCGCCAGCTGGCTATCATCGTCATTATGGCACAGATGGGTTCTTATGTGCCTGCTCAGTCTGCCAGTCTGCCTTTATTCGATGCGATTTTCACTCGTATCGGTGCGGCGGATGATTTGGTGTCCGGCCAGTCCACTTTTATGGTGGAGATGATGGAGGCCAATCGGGCCATCCGACAGGCCAGCGAGCGTTCGCTCATCCTCTTTGATGAGCTGGGCCGTGGGACGGCTACTTATGATGGAATGGCGCTGGCTCAGGCTATTATCGAGCATATTCATCATTATACTGGGGCCAAAACCCTCTTTGCCACCCACTATCACGAGCTAACAGCCTTAGAGGATAGCTTGGAGCATTTGGAAAATGTCCATGTGGCAACCTTGGAAAATGACGGACAGGTGACTTTCCTGCATAAGATTGAGCCGGGTCCGGCTGACAAGTCCTACGGAATTCATGTGGCGAAGATTGCCGGACTTCCTGAGAAATTGCTGGAGCGGGCGGATAGCATTTTGAGTCATTTGGAGAGTCAGGATACAGGGTTAGGATCAGAGCTTCCTGCTGAATCTAGACCGAAGCAGTCACAAGTGGCTGAGCAGATGTCTCTTTTTGCAGAAGGATCGGAAAATCCAGTCCTGACTGAACTACGAGACTTGGACATCTACAATATGACTCCCCTGGAAGTCATGGCAGCAGTGGCCGAGCTCAAGAAGAAGTTGTAGAAACAAAGAGCAGACTTGCTAATTTCACAAGTCTGCTCTTTTTATTTCTCACGATTTTCTAGACAAACCGCTATTGATTTTTTGAATGTTTCGGTAAGTGCGGTAGTAGATGGCACCTGAAATGATTAGATAGATGAGGGTGAATTCCTCGACGGCAGTCAGTGTCAGGCTGAGTATTTTTTCTCTTGGGAAAAATCCAGCTAGATTAGCCAAAAGTGCAAAGGTTAGAATCATCACGCCAAAGTGGTTGACGATGGAGCGCAGGATGCTCCAGTCTCTTTGGAAGAAGCTTCCACTCCATCTGAAAATAGCTCCCATGATAAACCAGACAAGCATGCAGTAGAGCATGATGAGGGAAACATGGACATGCTGGCTCAAAAAGAAGTGGCCGATAGGAGAGCGAGGGTGAAGCGGTAGATAAGCTGGATTGTAAAAAAAAGAAATAATCATGGAGAAGAAGAGACCGATGAAAATCCCTCCAATTCCTCCGAAAAAGAGTTCTTTAAGACGAGTTTTCATAATTGCAACCTTTCTTTAATGGATTTGAGATAACGGCGGGACGAGTAAGTCTGCTCGCCGTTTTTCAGAAATATTTGAATCAGACCATTTGGAGTCAGTTTGAGGTGGCTGATTTGTTGGCTATTGATAATCTCCGACTGAGAAATCTGCAGGAAATATTCCGGTAGGACCTGCAGCAACTGATAAAGAGCTTGTTGAGCTCGATAGCCGTCTTTTGCTGTTCGAACCTGAACCTGGCGATTTTCTGTATAGATTCGGTGGATTTCCTTAGCATCCAGCAGATAGATTTCATCTTCTTTTTTGACATGAATCTTGTCTTTTTGCCTAGATGTTGAGCAAAGTGGACCAATTCCTGAATACTTTCTGTCATGAGGCGAGCCTCAATGCTGACGGAGTCCTCGGTGACTTGAGAATCGATTCTTAGCTTAACTTTCATAACTTCCTCCTTTCACCTTTATTAAACCGCAACTTGGCAGCGAAAACAAGCCCTTTTGTCTATGTGGCAGCTATTTGTGTCTATCTGGTTTGTCTTGTGAGCAGAGTGGTTGAGAAAAGGCTGCCTTCTGATAGAAAGAGCCCAATGTGTTATAATATATAGCAGAATAAATACGGAGAAAAAGATGTCAAAAATTATCGAACTTCCAGAAATTCTAGCCAATCAGATTGCGGCAGGTGAAGTCATTGAGCGGCCTAGCAGCGTGGTCAAGGAGCTAGTGGAAAATTCAATTGATGCGGGTGCTAGTCAGATTACCATCGAAATCGAGGAGGCTGGACTCAAGAGCATTCAGGTAACGGATAATGGCGAAGGCATAGATCACGAAGATGTCCCTCTGGCCCTTCGCCGCCATGCTACCAGTAAAATCAAGAAGCAGGCGGATCTCTTTCGGATTCGGACATTGGGTTTTCGTGGCGAGGCCATTCCTTCCATTGCTTCTGTCTCGCGTTTTACTATTGAGACAGCGACGGAAGCCGGCCAGCACGGGACTCTGCTGGTTGCCCAGGGTGGCGAGATCGAAGAGCATGAGCCTACCAGTAGTCCGGTGGGAACGAAAATCAAGATAGAAGATCTCTTCTTCAATACTCCCGCCCGGCTCAAGTATATGAAGAGCCAGCAGGCTGAACTTTCCCATATCGTTGATGTGATTAATCGGCTTAGTCTGGCCCATCCGGAAGTGGCTTTCACCCTTATCAGCGACGGCCGCGAAATGACACGGACTGCCGGCAGTGGTAATCTGCGTCAGGCTATTGCAGGAATCTATGGTTTGGCAACAGCTAAGAAAATGGTGGAAATCTCTGCTTCAGATTTGGACTTTGAAGTGAGCGGCTATGTCAGTCTGCCTGAGTTGACTCGTGCGAATCGTAATTATATTACGATTCTCATCAACGGCCGCTATATCAAGAATTTCCTGCTCAATCGTGCTATTTTGGACGGCTACGGCAGCAAGCTGATGGTAGGCCGCTTTCCACTCGCGGTCATCAATATTCAGATTGACCCCTATCTGGCCGATGTCAATGTCCATCCGACCAAGCAAGAGGTGAGAATTTCTAAAGAGCGCGAACTCATGGCCTTGATTTCGCAAGCCATTGCGACCAGTCTCAAGGAGCAAGACCTTATCCCAGATGCTTTGGAAAATCTTGCCAAATCAACTGTTAAGCGCGCGGCTAAGCCTGAACAGACTAGCCTCCCGCTGAAAGAAAATCGCCTCTACTACGATAAGGAGCAGAATGACTTTTTCCTCAAGCCACAGGTGGCCGAGCAGCAGTTATCCTTCGAAGAATCAGCGGAGCCTATTCATGAAGCGACAGATGAAAAAGCAGAACCGCCACAATCAACTTCGGTCAAATTTGCAGAGAGAAAGCCAGTTAGTTATGATCAGCTAGACCATCCAGAGCTAGACCAGGCCAGTCTGGAGCGGGCTGTGGATAAGTTGGAACAGGAAGAGAAGTCAAGCTTCCCAGAGTTAGAATATTTTGGCCAGATGCATGGCACTTATCTCTTTGCTCAGGGCAAGGGCGGTCTTTACATTATTGACCAGCATGCTGCCCAAGAGCGGGTCAAGTATGAGTATTATCGAGAGAAGATTGGGGATGTGGACAATAGCCAGCAACAGCTCTTGGTGCCCTATATCTTTGAATTTCCAGCGGACGATATGCTGCGAATCAAGCAGCGGATGGAGCTGTTAGAAGATGCTGGCATCTTTTTAGAAGAGTACGGAGCCAACCAGTTTATCCTCCGTGAGCATCCTATTTGGTTCAAGGAAGAGGAGATCGAGGCTGGCATCTATGAGATGTGTGATATGCTTCTCCTGACCAAGGAAGTTTCTATTAAGAAATATCGAGCAGAGCTAGCCATTATGATGAGCTGCAAACGCTCCATCAAGGCCAATCACAGTCTGGATGACTACTCTGCGCGTGACTTGCTCTTTCAGCTGTCCCAGTGTGACAATCCTTACAACTGCCCACACGGCCGACCGGTCTTAGTCAACTTTACCAAGTCGGATATGGAAAAAATGTTCCGCCGCATTCAGGAAAATCATACTAGCCTGCGGGAGTTGGGGAAATACTAAACTCTATAGAAGATCAAACAGCCCTAGTCATAGAACTAGAGCTGTTTTGAATTTTTGAGCTGAACTTGTGTTCCAGCAAGTAAATCAGCTGGATGGCGTTTGTCCTTGCGAAGCAGTCCCATCAGCAGAAAGATCAAGAAGAGAATCCCTGCTGAAGTTGACAAGAAAATTGACAGGGCATCTGCTTGATAAGCACTACGGATAGCTCCCATATGTCCCAGCTGCCAAGGGAAAAACTTGATAGCAGAGCGCAAAAGGCTGTGGGAAAGGTTCCTGTGCTTGTAAACCAACTGTAAACCTGCCCAACGCTTGCCAAAACTTCCTTTTCTATAGTCTAGCCAAGCAAAGATGATAGTTAGAGGTAGGACGGAGCTAGAAAAAGCCAGAAGCTGGCTCTGAGCTTCAGTGAATGTAGGAATATCTCCTAGAACTAGATTGTAAAAGCCCATAGCTAGTAAAAAAAGAACAATGAGGTAGCCCGAAATGAAGAGCCAGTCTCCAATCAGCTCTTTCAGACGAGTTTTGACAGGTATGGGATTGTCAGTTTTTAGTTTCATCTTTAGCACCTTCTTTTTTAGAATCCTCATCAAGGCCTATAACCTTGTCCAGATACTTTTTCTTGATCTTTAGCGCCTTGTTAATAGCCATTGCTGATGCGATTAAGAGGAAAAAGCTCAACCAGACCAGGGCAGTAAATTTTGCTGGAAAGCTGGAACCTGCGAAAAAGAGAAAGATAGCCAGAGCTGATACAAAAATATACAGAACCTGCCAGAAGCTATAAGATTTCACTTCCTTATAGTAGCGATCTTTTTCGTCTTCTGAGAGGACGGGGTTTATTTCCGGCTTATCGCTGTCTTCTATAAGCAGATAATCTGTCGTCACTTGGAAAATCTTGCTCAGTTCTACAATTTTTTCCAGCTCTGGCAGCGCTTGGCCAGACTCCCACTTAGAAATGCTTTGGCGAGAGACATTGATTTGTTCAGCCAGTTTTTCTTGTGACCAGCCTTTTTCTTTTCTTAGTTCAAATAATTTATAAGCGAGTTTCATCATCACAGCCTCCTTTTTTTCTATCTCTATCCTAACAGCTTTTATTTATCTTGAGAATACAGCTTCCTGTACATTTTGTCAACCGCTGGTTGCACTTCTATTTGCAGTTTCCAGACAGAAAATATGATATACTAGATAGGCAAAATGATACAAAAAGAAGGAAGATTATGTACGAATATTTTAAAGGAATCATCAGTAAAATTACAGCCAAGTACATCGTATTGGAAGTCAACTCTATCGGCTATATTCTTCATGTGGCCAACCCCTATGCATACTCAGGGCGTCTTCATCAGGAAGCTAAGGTCTATGTGCACCAGGTGGTGAGGGAAGACGCGGAGCTCCTGTACGGTTTTGCGACTGAGGAGGAGAAGCAACTCTTTCTCAGCTTGATTTCAGTCTCAGGTATCGGCCCAGTGTCTGCCCTGGCAATTATTGCGGCGGATGATAATGCTGGCTTAGTGCAAGCCATTGAGCAGAAAAATATCACCTACCTGACCAAGTTTCCTAAAATTGGCAAGAAAACAGCCCAGCAGATGGTGCTGGACTTGGAGGCAAGGTAGTGGCGGCGGATGGTCTGGCAGAAAGCAAGGCACCTGTCCAGACTGTGGATAATCAGGAGCTGGAAGAAGCCATGGAAGCCATGCTGGCTCTGGGCTACAAAGCTGCTGAGCTCAAGAAAATCAAGAAATTCTTTGAAGGAACGACGGATACAGCAGAAAACTATATCAAGTCAGCCCTTAAGATGTTGGTGAAATAGGAGAAAGTTATGACCAAACGATGCGGCTGGGTAAAAATGAACAACTCCTTGTATGTAGCCTATCATGATGAGGAGTGGGGCAAACCCCTCCATGATAATCAGAAATTATTTGAATTGCTCTGCATGGAGACCTATCAGGCTGGACTTTCTTGGGAGACCATTCTGAATAAACGTCAGGCTTTTCGGGAAGCTTTTCATTTCTATGATGCCCAGAAAATTGCTCAGATGACAGATGCAGATCTGGATGGTTTGTTGGATAATCCCGACATCATCCGTAACAAGATGAAGATTTATGCAACTAGGGCTAATGCCCAAGCTTTTTTGGCTGTTCAAAAGCAGTTTGGCTCTTTTAATGACTTTGTCTGGTCCTTTGTAGATTTCAAAACGATTGACAATCAAATTACGAACTACAAGGAAGCGCCAGCTAAGACAGAGCTGTCAGAAAGCATGTCCAAGGCGCTGAAAAAGCAAGGCTTCAAATTTGTCGGTCCCGTTTGTGTCTATTCATTCCTAGAAGCCGCTGGCCTTATCAATGATCATGAAAATGATTGTGACTTTAATCCACATAGAAATACCGTTTGAGAAAGATTCTCAACGGTATTTTTCAATTTCTTCTTTTAGAGATTTTACTAGCTCTTTTTCATCGGTAAGTTGTAGTAGAGCAATCCCTTTTTTTATTAATTCGTTATCATTTTTGCAAATTCCAAGTCGAATCTGTGAAAGCCCGAGGGAATCATAACGTTTTTCTTTTTTTGACAAATCGTAAATGTACTTAGTAATGTCAGCGCATTCTCTCTTTAATCCATTATAAAGATAGATAGTAGAAAGGTTGACTAAGAGTCCGATATGTAGATTATTCCCATAGCGAAATGATTGGTATTTTTTTATGCTATTTAAAATCTTTTGGGTAAATTGTTTGATATTTTCTAAAGGGAAGAAATAAAGGATAGTAGAAAGAAGTCGAAAGTCACTTTCATACCAAGTATCCTGTTTCTCTAAATACGCCCAAATTTTATTGGTAGTAGCATTAATTTCTTTTGTCTCAGAAATGCCATTTTGTCTCAGATGAATAGTAATATTGATGCTATCTAAAGCATGTTTAATCGGAATATCGGAATGTTTATATAGATATGCCTCGCATTCTCTCTTCAATTGTAACAAACCTTTCGTCCCTACAATAGACTCACCTTGGTTATAAAGAGAATTTAAAATTTTCTGCCGTTGACTAGGTTGATAATAATCACAAATGTATTTAAATTCTTCTAGTGTCATATCTATCTGGCGAAGTAAAAAAATCATGGTATCGAACTTTGGCACGACTTGCCCGCTTTCAATTCGTGCCAAAGTTGAGCGAGCTAAAAAATCTCCACAAATTTCTTCTTGAGTCAACCTTTTTGATTTCCTAATTTCTTTATAGATTTTTCCATAATCCCAGCGCATAAGAACTCCTTTTTAAAATGTTACTAAAAGCTACATTTTGAAAAAATATTTTAAAATAGTATATCATGAAATAAAAAGGAGGGCAAAAATGAAGAAAGTGAAATACAATTCTATTTTATTGGCAATGACGCTAATAATGCTTGTAAATGCACTCCCATGGTGGTGGCCGTGGAGTTAAGGTGGATAGGATAGAAGGGGAGTGAGTTCAATGTTCTAAATATTTCAAATTATTGATGAATGGAATTATGGTGTGAATGATAACTATAGTTATTCTAATTACTATGTTAAATCTCCGAATAATATTGGTTCAAAATCTTCGATAACTAATCTTTGGGGAACTGTTAAGTCATCTGATTCTCAAAAATATGGATGGGCAATGTCAAGTTCAACAAAAAGTTGGAATGATGTTCGATTAAATGCACATTGGAACTACTTTAAATTTTAACAATAGTTTATGAAAGTTGGAAGACCCAATAATATTATAGGGTCTTTTATAATATAGGTAGGAGCTTATGAAATTAAAATTAGGTGTTATAGGACTCTTTTTTTGCTTAATTGCTGCCATTGGTCTGGTTAGTATTAGTGATACTCAAAAACCAATACCTTTACCAATTGATGGTGCCTTCTCCATTCAAGGGAAAAGCAATCTTTCTAATGAAGAAATATATCAAATGATTAGTGGCCTATCAGAAGAGAAAAAAGTTAAAATATACAAGCCGGTGGTTCAGAATTCAGGACAGTTGACTTATATAAATCTTGATGATGCCAGCCATGAACAATTAAAGTCTATACCGATAACAGGGATGTACTATACTCTAGGGGAAATAGATTCAAATGGTTTAAAAAAACTTACGTCTACAGGTCTGCAAGTAGTATATATGGCTTACCCTTGGTATATGGGAGGAATGATACAATTTACTGGCTCTTTAAGATTTTTGTTAATGATTTCAATTTACTTAACCTTATTAGTTGTTTTATTTGTTGTTAGAGCGAGACAGATTAAAGAAGGAGTGATACGACGTTCTTTAGGATTGCCTGTATATAACCTAAAAAAGGATTATTTAATTTCTGTTACTTTTGAGCTGATTTTAGTTGCTTTATTGATGGTTTTCTATGGCTCTTTTCTGGGGAGTGGTCTCTTCACCTATAGTTCCAAGTTATTCTTCTCTCTACTTCTAACCAATTTTATAATTTTTCAAATCATTGATCTCATCACCTTTGTTTTATTTTGGCTGACGATTCAGGTTGAAAAGCCTATTGAAATTATAAAAAATAAGGCCAAAAACAGCCTGATTTTTATCGTATGGCTTGCGGTTATTTCTAGCATAATAGTTGTTTCAGGAGTCTTTTTACGGGAAACAAAGGCTAGTCAATCAAAGATAAATATACAGATAAAGCATTTAGAACCATGGAGTGCAGTAAAAGATTGGAAAAGACTAGAGTTTTTGGGTATTGAAAATGAATCTGTTACTAATGGAGAAGAAGCAAATGACTCAGGAGCTAAGTATATAGAGATTGCTAAAGCCTTAAAAAAACTGGATTTTATATATATCAAATCATCTTCAGCCTATGTTCCAGATTTTATGAAAAACTTCTCATGTTACAGAAGATTTTTTTCTAAGCAATTAAAAAAGTGATGGGATAACGAATCCAGAGGTTAATAAAGAGCTGGTTTATATCAATCAAACAGGTGCTAAGGTACAAAAATAAAGTTAATGGAACAAACTATCGTATTTTTAGATAATAAAATAGCAACCATCTATATTCCTAATAAATTTAAAGAGAATAAGGCATCAATCGAGAATACGGTTGTAGCAGAACAATTTACTGGTACAAACTATACAAAAGATGATCTTACGGTGCAAGTCATTCCTGATGGGCAAGAATTTTTCTATTTCAATGAAAATGGCAGTAGTGTCCCTGAAAATAAAGATAATCTACCTTTGGAAAGTGTGACAAATAGTAAGAGTAATATAGTGGTTGTATTAGATACTGATAAAATGGTAGAAACTAACGATTTTATTTTGGCAAGCAATATCATATATAACTCACTTTTTAGTCCAGAAGCAATTAAGGACATCAACGATTTGAGTGCTAGTTTGAATTTTTCAATCAATCCAGTCGAGGTTTACCAAACTGTGAAACTTAATATTCAATCTTTAGAGCACCAAATTCTCCTTTCAAAAATACTGCAAATAATTATTTGTGGAATTGTATTTCTACTCATTTATCAATATGCTCAAATGTTTGTTGCCTTAAAACAGAATGACTATGTCAAAAAAATCATTTTAGGCCTATCGAAAACAGGTATGGCCATTTCAAGTCTAAAATATTTTATGATAACGATTATAATGGTTATCTTATTGACATTTATCATGACAGGACAAATAGAGTTATTGTATATTGGTCTTGCTTCTTTAACGGTTTTTAATGATGTCAATAATAATAAGTTTCAGAAAAATTATCTGATAGATACACTCAAATTCTAAAAAGGGGATGACTAATGACAATTGAAATTGTGAATGTTACAAAAAAATATGGCTCAAAAAGAAATATTTACAGATTTAAATTTAACCTTTGAAGCTGGGAAAAAGCTACGCCTTGATTGGCGGTTCGGGTTCAGGTAAAAAGTACCTTGCTAAACATTATAGGAAGGCTAGAAAAATTGACAGTGGAAAAAGTGTTAGTTGATAAACAGGATATTTGGAAAAACCAAAAGAAAGAACCTATTTTAAAAAAATACTATTGGGTATGTATTCCAAAAATTATTCTTTGATAGAAAACAAAACAGTATATGATAATTTAAAAACTCCTCAATAAAGACAAAAAGATTATATCTGAGATACTTGAAAAAAAGTAGGCCTTTCTACGGACTATTTAAAAACATAAAAATATATGAATTGTCTGGGGGACAGGCTCAGCGTGTAGCTATTGCAAGAATGTTAATGAAACCGCGTAAAATTATTTTAGCGGATGAACCTACAGGAGCCTTGGATAGTGAGATTGGGAATGAAATCATCAACTTATTATTGAGTGAAGCAGCCAAGAATAATTATGTTATTATAGCAACACATGATCCAGCTGTATATAGTAAAGTTGATGTTATCGTTGACATAAAAGATATAGGAAGTCAGGCATGAAAAAGAAAATTTATATTAGTTTGCTACTAGTCATTGGAGTGCTCGCAATCGTCTTAATTGGCAAACAAGTGATTAAAAAAGAAAATCCCAATAAACCTTCGGTGGATTTAACAGTCTATACAATCTCTTCGAATGATACCGAAAGATGGGATAAGGTAAGGCAAGTAGAAACAGAAGATGCTGTCTATCTAATATCTGTCAAAGAAGTAGCATCTTCAGAAGAAGTGTTTTCAAATATTATTGCAGATGGCACTGCTATGGGGTTTGGGGTTAGTGAAGAAGAAGTTAAACAATTTAACAATAATTTAGGAACTACTGTAGTAGATGCTAAAAATAATAAATTGATTGGGATAGAATTCTTCACTTTTTCTGATGATGGCAAGGGATTTTCAGTAGCGAATTTTGATTACGGCAAAAAAAGAGTTTAATAATCAAAAAAAGAAAAGAAAGAGTTCTATAAAAAAACTATACGAAGCGTTTAAAAAAATAATTTATGATGACACGACAAACGCATAAAGACAAAAGTTCCAATAAATTTTTGAAATACAAATGATTGCTTTATCGGATTTTTTCATACTAATCAGGAAGATATTTGATACAAATTTAGTAAAAAGGAGTCGGATATGTTAAAGGGTTACCAGCGGAGTTAGAAACTGAAATGCAGCAGCTTGGAGTTAGTTATTCAGGTGCGGATCTTCCTTGGTATCTAGTACCTGTTAATTTTCTTTTTATGAATTTACGTTCTCTGGCAATTTGGACTCTATTCTTCGTTTTTGCAGTCCTCTTTTTGCAGTCAAGATGCTTTATATCAAAAAAGCCATGGTTCAGCGTAGTCTAGGGCTCTTTGATCGGGACTTTAAGCGTTCTCTTTGGTTGGATGCGACCATTCTCTTAGGTGCAGGAATCTTTTCTTGGTTTATGGCAAGGAAGTTTGTCTAATGTCTATGTAAAAACATTCAGCATTCTATCATGTTTAATTTTTTTGGTAAGTATCTGAACAAGGTGATTGCAGTTTTACTTTCCTCTTTTTCTTTGCGACTTTACATTTTAGACATCTCTTTTTAACAGAATTGAGTCAAACAATTTGCCGATTTTCTAGTGAAATTTTCTTTGCTATCTTATATGTAAAAAGCGAACGCAATCTTTGCTTGCCTGCTCTCTTTCATATGTCTCATAATAGGGTGACTCTGTTTCTTATTTCATAGAAAAAATTCCTTGGTTTTCTAACATCCAAGGAATTTTGTTTAGTTATCCTTCTGCATCCAAATCTTTTCCTTGATAAAGATGCGCAGCTCGAAGAAAAGCATAAAGAGAGTGGAAATGAGGAAGCCAGCCATAAAGATATGGTGTAAATAGGCAAAGATGGCAATTTCAACCAAAGCGGAGAAGAGGTAGAAAATGACCAAATAGTGCCATTTCTTGGCCTTGCTGTCTTCGATGACCTTTTTCTCCAAGCGCTCATCCTCCTTGATGAGTGTGTCCAGACTGATATCAAATTCCCGACTGATAGCGATGAGATTTCCAATATCAGGGATACCTTTTTCGCTTTCCCAGCGGGCAATGGCAGAGCGGGAAACCTTGAGCCTTTCTGCCAAAGCCTCCTGAGTGAGTTGATTTTGTTGACGAATGTCTTTGAGCACTTGTGAAATTTTCATGATGATCTCCTTTCTTCAAATAAAAATATTTAGATGATTTCCTTTTTTCATCTTTATTATAAAAATAATGAAACCATTTGCCAATAGCATTTCCCTAACAATCTAGTTATTCTGCATAACACCAGCCCTTTTTAAAAGTTTTCCACAGCATGTTGACAAGTTTGTCAAGTAGCTTGACAACTCTATTTATTTCCTGAAATGAAAATCAACTTTTTTTAAGATTTTTTTGTGATAAAATAAAAGCCAATTCCGAATAGTAAGGTAGGGAGGTTCTATGAAAGCAGAAATTATTGCTGTGGGCACCGAGATTCTGACGGGTCAGATTGTCAATACCAATGCCCAATTTTTATCTGAAAAACTGGCGAGTCTGGGAATCGATGTCTATTTTCAGACAGCAGTGGGAGACAATGAAAACCGTCTCCTCTCTGTTTTGGAAATTGCTCAAGGACGTAGTAATCTGATTATCCTGACAGGTGGCTTGGGGCCAACAGAGGATGATTTGACCAAGCAGACCTTGGCTAAGTTCTTAGGACGTGAGCTCAATTTTGACTCACAGGCTGTGGAAAAGCTAGATCGCTTTTTTGCTGGCCGACCAGATTACGCTCGAACACCCAATAATGAGCGTCAAGCTCAGCTGGTCGAAGGCTCAACTCCGTTACCAAATGCGACCGGCTTAGCTGTCGGAGGCTTGTTAGAAGCAGACGGAGTGACCTATGTAGTCTTGCCTGGCCCGCCTAGTGAGCTCAAGCCCATGGTCAATAACGAGCTGGTTCCCCTCTTATCCACAGGCCAGAAATTGTATTCACGGGTGCTGCGCTTCTTTGGTATCGGCGAGAGTCAGCTAGTGACTATTTTGTCAGAGATGATTGAGCAGCAGAGTGACCCCACCATTGCTCCTTATGCAAAGACAGGAGAAGTTACCCTACGACTGTCTACCAAGGCTCTGAGTCAGGCAGAAGCCGACACTAAGTTTGAGGCTGTGGAAAAGGAAATTTTGTCCCATAAGACTTTTGAGGGACAGTCACTGTCAGAGATTTTCTATGGTTACGGGGATGACAATTCCTTGGCACAGGTGGCTTTTGACTTGCTGAAGAGTCAAGGAAAGACGATTTCGGCGGCGGAGAGTCTGACAGCAGGGCTCTTTCAGGCGACCTTGGCTGATTTTGCTGGAGCCTCTTCCATTTTTTCAGGTGGCTTTGTCACCTACAGCATGGAGGAAAAGAGCCGGATGCTGGATATTCCGTTGGGAGACCTGGAGAAGCACGGTGTCGTTTCCGCTTTTACGGCTGGGAAAATGGCAGAGCAGGCTAGAAAGCTGACCGAAAGTGACCTAGCTGTCAGTCTGACAGGTGTGGCTGGTCCAGATTCACTGGAAGGTCATCCAGCAGGGACCGTTTTTATCGGCTTAGCAAGTGCTTCAGGAACAGAAACTATTAAGGTCAATATTGCTGGACGAAGTCGGCGTGATGTGCGGGAAATTGCTGTTCTACATGCCTTCAACCTAGTACGAAAAACTTTATTAAATAGCTGATTTTTGGTATAATGACGAAGATGGCCAAAAGACATTTTAGAAAAAACAGGAGAAATAAATGGCAAAGAAACAAAAATTAGACGAAATCTCAAAAGAAATTCGGCGATGAGCGCCAAAAAGCCTTGGATAATGCTCTTAAAAACATTGAAAAGGACTTTGGTAAGGGAGCTATTATGCGTCTTGGCGAGCGGGCAGAGCAAAAGGTTCAAGTTATGAGTTCTGGCTCTTTGGCCTTGGATATTGCCCTTGGTGCTGGTGGTTACCCTAAGGGACGGATTATTGAAATCTATGGTCCGGAGTCTTCTGGTAAGACAACCGTTGCTCTTCACGCTGTTGCTCAAGCGCAAAAAGAAGGTGGTATCGCAGCCTTTATCGATGCTGAGCATGCTTTGGATCCGTCATACGCGGCTGCTCTAGGTGTTAATATTGATGAGTTGCTGCTGTCTCAACCTGACTCTGGGGAACAGGGATTGGAAATTGCCGGCAAGCTGATTGACTCAGGTGCGGTGGACTTGGTGGTTGTAGACTCAGTTGCAGCCCCTGGTACCACGTGCAGAAATCGATGGCGATATCGGTGACAGCCACGTCGGCTTGCAGGCTCGGATGATGAGTAAGGCTATGCGTAAACTGTCTGCTTCTATCAACAAAACGAAGACGATTGCGATTTTTCATTAACCAGCTGCGTGAAAAAAAGTTGGCGTTATGTTTGGTAATCCTGAAAACAACACAAGGTGGCCGTGCATTGAAGTTCTATGCTTCTGTCCGTTTGGATGTCCGTGGCAATACTCAAATCAAGGGAACTGGTGATGAGAAGGATACCAATGTTGGTAAAGAAACCAAGATCAAGGTTGTTAAAAAAATAAGGTTGCTCCGCCATTCAAGGAAGCCTTTGTAGAAATCATGTACGGAGAAGGCATTTCTAAGACAGGTGAGTTGATTAAGATTGCGACTGATTTAGATATCATCAAAAAAAGCGGGTGCTTGGTACTCCTACAATGATGAAAAAGATTGGTCAAGGATCTGAAAAATGCTAAGAAGTACTTGGCTGATCATCCAGAAGTCTTTGACGAAATTGACCGCATGGGTTCGTGTTCGCTATGGTTTGATTGAAGGCGATGACTTGGCAGAAGCGGTTGGCAGCAAGGCTGAAAGCCCTGTGGAAACGATGGAAGAAGTGACCTTGGATTTGGACGATGCTATCGAAATTGAAGAGTAATTTTGTAAAATAGGTCGCAAGACCGATGGTTTTTGTGATATAATAGACTACGATATTAGTATCGTGTAGCGAAAGGAGTACTTACATGATCACAATCTATACTGTCTCAAGTTGTACTAGTTGTAAAAAAGCAAAAACCTGGCTAAACGCTCATCAATTAACTTATAAAGAACAAAATTTAGGCAAAGAAGGCATCACCAAAGAGGAACTTCTGGATATTTTAACCAAAAACAGAAAAATGGTATCGCGAGCATTGTTTCATCAAAAACCGCTATGCTAAAGGTTTGGGTGTTGACATTGAGGAATTAAGTGTCAACGAAGTTCTTGACATCATCATGGAGACCCCACGTATTTTGAAAAGTCCCATTTTAGTGGATGATAAACGTCTCCAAGTTGGTTACAAAGAAGATGATATCCGTGCTTTTCTGCCACGTTCTGTTCGCAATGTTGAAAATGCAGAAGCTCGTCTGCGGGCAGCTCTCTAATCTTTGAATATAACTGAAAGAGTCGGGAAGAGAAACTCGGCTCTTCTTTTTGTTCGGGTTGACAGCAGTCTTTGGCGACTGGATGGATTGACAAGGAGCAGAACTGTGATACAATATCTCTGAGGAGGATGGAAGATGAAGAAAATTTTGTTAGGACTGGGATTGAGTGTGGCACTGTTAGCAGGCTGTGGACATAAAAAGACAGAGACGAATTCGAATGCGGCTGACAAGAAAGAAATCAGCAATAATCTGCCTATCATTGATAATGCCAAGCAGCAGGAAGTGATTACTCGGACACTTGTTTTTCCAAAGGATGAACGAGGAAACCAGCAGAGCCAGACAGTGACTTATCAGGGAGAGCATTTTAAACGCTTGGTTATTGAAAGGCTGACCGCGACTGATAATGAGATGAAAGAAGCTATCAAGCAGATGGGACTGGAGGAAGCGCAGAAGTCGCTCAATGAGTCACTGGAGCGGGATGCAGACTATGTGCAGGCTCGTGGACTTCAAGGCTTTAGCGGCTCAGTGACAATTTTGAATGAGAACGAGCTGAAAATGACTTCTAGCTATGATTTTGAGAGTCTGGATATCGAAAAAGCAGCGGCTATGCCTTATTTTCAAAATCTCAAGCTCAAAGAAATGATTAAGCTGACGCCAGAAGAGTACATCAACAATCTCCTGATGAATGGAGCAGAAGAGCAGAAATAAGCTGCTCTTTTTTATTACATTTTAATGACAGAGTGACAATCAGTTTGACAGCGCCGTTTTTATAATGATATGATAAAATCAGCTCAATATTGAAGGAGATAAGACATGAGAAAATTAATTGTCTTTTTGCTGGCAGCTTTGGCAATTTTAACAGCTTGCAGTCAGCAGTCAAATAACAGTTCATCCTCACAGGAAGGGGCTGGAAAGGAGATATTGTCACTAAGTCCTATAAAACTGAGAAGCAATTAGAACATGGAAAAGAAACCAGAATCTTAACCGTCAGCTACAGCGGACAGAAGTATGATAAGGTTATCCTGCATGTCAGCAAAGCTATTCCTGACAACATCAAGGAAGCTCTGTCAAAACAGGATGTTTCCACTGTAAAGAAGGAAATGCTGTCTTTGATTGAGGAAGCACTGGGTCTGAAAAGAGGCGGTCAATATCACCGGTCTTGACTTGAAAAACAGATATGACAGCGGAAGAGATTTCTCTGGAGATGACTATCGATCCGGAGAATCTAGACTACGAAGCAGCCAAAAAAAGCTTCCAAACTACGCACAGCTGTTTGAGCAAATCGAGACCCTGACTCCGGAAGAATTGCTCAACAAGTTTAAGGGAAGCGACGGCGTGGAAGTGCCAGCTTCAAATTAGGAAGTTTTCATCCAGTTCTCTAAAGAGAGCTGGATTTTTGCTGGATTTTAGAGTCAGGCTTCGGATAAATATTAGCTAAAAGCTTATTGAAAAATTAGGAGAATTCAGGTGAATTAAATTTGTGAAAAAGCCTATAATTATGCTATAATAGGGATATTCTAAAGAAAGAGGGTGTAATTGTGGGATTTACAGATGAAACAGTACGTTTTAATCTCGATGATTCAAATAAAAAAAGGAAATTAGCGAGACTTTGACCGATGTCTACAAGTCGCTCAATGAAAAAAAGGATACAATCCAATCAATCAAATCGTGGGATACGTACTCAGTGGCGATCCTGCGTACGTACCTCGCTATAACAACGCCCGCAATCAAATCCGCAAATACGAGCGCGATGAGATTGTTGAGGAGTTGGTTCGTTATTATTTGAAAGGACAAGGCGTCGATCTCTAATGAGAATTATGGGATTAGATGTGGGCTCGAAAACGGTTGGGGTTGCCATTAGTGATCCTCTTGGTTTTACAGCTCAAGGACTGGAGATTATTCCGATTCATGAAGAAAAGGGCGAATTCGGCTTAGAGCGCTTGGGCGAGCTGGTGAAAGAGTACAAGGTTGATAAGTTTGTTATTGGCCTGCCTAAGAACATGAACAATACCAGCGGGCCTCGAGTGGAGGCCAGTCAGGCTTATGGCCAGCGCGTTTCTGAGCTGTTTGGTCTGCCGGTTGACTATCAGGATGAGCGTCTGACGACGGTGGCTGCTGAGCGCATGCTGGTGGAGCAGGCGGACATTAGCCGCAGCAAGCGTAAGAAAGTTATTGATAAGCTGGCGGCGCAGCTGATTTTGCAGAATTATCTGGATCGAAATTTTTAGAAAAGAAATGAAGGAGACACTAGTATGACACATGATCATAACCATGACCACGAGCATGAAGAGCGTGAATTAATCACCTTGGTTGACGAGCAAGGAAACGAAACTTTATTTGAAATTCTTTTGACCATTGATGGCAAGGAAGAGTTTGGCAAGAATTATGTTCTTTTGATTCCGGCCAATGCGGAAGAAGATGAGAATGGTGAAGTAGAGATTCAAGCTTATTCCTTTACTGAAAATGAAGATGGCACAGAAGGCGACCTGCAGCCAATCCCAGAAGACTCAGATGCTGAATGGGATATGATTGAAGAAGTCTTCAACAGCTTTATGGAAGAGTAAGATTGGCCTAGCATCGTTTCTAAAAAAGACAAGCGCAGGCGAGATGCTAGCTAAACTTGACAGAGGAAGGAAGTAGCCAAGGCTCGGTTATTTTCCATCTCATATCATAAACATTAGAAAGAGGAGCGAGTTGCAATTCAGATTTGAATTCTGCTTCGCTGCTCTTTTTTAGGTAAGAAAATGAATGAAATTGAAGAATGGCTGAACAGCCGAATTGGTCTAAACTTTCGTTCGGGTCTAGGGCGGATGCAGCGGGCTGTAGCTCTTTTGGGAAATCCTGAGCAGAGCTACCCAACGATTCATGTAACTGGTACAAATGGCAAAGGCTCTACTATTGCTTTCATGCGTCGGCTGTTTGCGGGGCATGGTCGCAAGACAGGAAGTTTTACTTCGCCTCACATGATTAGTATTCACGATCGGATTTGTATCAACGGCCAACCGATTGCTCCAGCTGATTTTATCCGTCTGGGTCAGCAGGTGCAAAAGATGGAGCAAGAACTGCTCAAAAGTCATGACCAGCTGTCCTATTTTGAAATTCTGACCTTGATTGCCTTTCTCTATTTTAAGGAGCAGGAAGTGGACATAGCCCTGATTGAGGTGGGGATCGGCGGACTCTTGGACACGACTAATGTTATTACGGGAGATATTGCGGCCATCAGCTCCGTGGGCTTGGACCATCAGGAGACTCTGGGAAGGAGCTTGACGATGATTGCGGAGCAAAAGGCTGGGATTTTCAAGCCGGGGCGGCCAGCTGTCATCGGGCCGCTGCCAGAAGAGGCACGATTGGTTTGTGAGCAGAGAGCTGAGGAGTTGGGAATAGAACTCTATCAGTATGGTCGCGATTTTTCTTTTGCAAATCAGACTTTTTCCAATTCGACTAGGACCCTATCCAATCTTGAACTGGGACTCAAGGGAGCCTATCAGGAGGAAAATGCAGCGCTGGCTCTGCAGGCTTTCCTGCTCTTCATGCAGCAGCAAGGCTGGGAAATAGATTCTGCTAGGATTCGGACGGCCTTGCAGGAGACTCGCTGGGCAGGGCGATTGGAAGAAGCTAGTCCAGGTATTTATCTTGATGGGGCCCATAATCTTCCTGCACTGGAGAAGTTAGTAGAGTTTATCCAAAGCCAGAATGATAAAGAGTGCTTGCTTCTTTTTGGTGCTCTCAAGCGTAAGGACTATAGCACTATGCTGGCTTATCTGCGAGAGGCTCTGCCAGATGTTCAGTTGACGGTTACTTCCTTTTCTGATGGAGATTCCCTTGGTCAAGCTGAAGCGGAAGGCTTCTTATACATAGAGGATTATCGGCAGCTTATTCAGAATTTTCAGGAGAGGCAAAACGCTAATCAGCTGCTTTTCATTACGGGTTCTCTTTATTTTATTGCAGAAGTCAGAGCTTATTTGACAAGTTTATAAATTGACCGCCGGAGTCCTGCTTTGGTACAATAAAGACAGAAGAAAAAGGAGAATACTATGGCAATTTCTAAAAAGTTAATTTTTTCGGGTCTAACTGCTGCGGCTGTTTTGGCCTTGGCAGCCTGCGGTTCTAATCAGAACCAGACGGCACCTTCCTCTCAGTCTCAGTCAGTCGCTTCCAGCAAGACAGCAGAGTCTTCGTCAGTAGCTAGCACGTCTAGTGCGGCCAATAACAGCTCATCTGCTTCAGCATCCTCTTCCGAGCCAGCAGCCAATGGCGAGCTGGATGGCAGCTACCAGACAAGTCATGAAGGCGATCAGCTGACCTTGCAGATTTCAGGCACCACTGGCCAGCTGACAAAAGTCGAGCCAGATGGTGAGCAGGAAATTGAACAAGTTCAGATTGATGCTACCAACCAGACCATGATCATCGGAGATGATGTCAAGCGCTATCGCATTGAGGGCAATCAGTTGACAATCGAGGACCTTTCCCAAGAGCCTTATGATGATGACACACTGGTCTTTACGAAACAATGATGAAAGAGTCCTGTCTTGAATAGGGCTTTTCCTTTTATCAGTTGTAATCTTGCAGTGAAATTTTGAGGATATCGGTGTTCAAATGCTGTTCTTGATTTTTCATCAGCTAGAAATACAGTCTGCATTGATATAAACGTTGTTTTAAGGCAGTTTTACTGCTATACTAGAATATATGCAATGAGATAGGAGAGTATATGACTTTCAGGAAATTCCGCTTATTAATGTCAAAATACGGTTTCAGTATTATTATTATGCTGCTGGAGCTGGTCTTTGTCTTTGTTGCGTTCTTCTATTTTAATGAGATTGCACCCAACTGGCTGTCAGTGGCGATGATTGTTTTCCTGTATATTGGGACTATTTTAGCGATTGTCAACCGCAATATGCCGCCGGAGAGCAAGGTGACTTGGCTCCTGATTGCTGTGGTACCCGTATTTGGCTTCCTGCTCTATCTGATGTTTGGTGAGCGACGGTTGTCTAAAAAGGAAATGATTCAGCTGGAAAATATGGACTCTATGAAATTTCGTGAGGACAACAGCTACGATCTTCGTGTCCAGCTGAAAAAGAAAAACAAGTCAGCCTACGGTATTATCAAATCACTGCTGAGTATGGACAATAATGCGGATGTCTATGACGGTACAGCTTCTCGTTATTTTCCTATCGGAGAGGAGATGTTTGAGGCCATGCTGGCTGATCTGCGGGCTGCTGAGAAATTCATTTTTCTGGAATTTTATATCATCGATGAAGGGCTGATGTGGGACAGTGTTCTAGAAATCTTGGTCGAAAAAGCTGCGCAAGGCGTTGAAGTCAAGCTGCTCTATGATGATATTGGCTGCATGGCAACTCTGCCGGGTGATTATACGCGTAAGCTGCGCAAGATGGGCATCGAGGCTTATAAGTTTAACAAGGTGATTCCGCGAATGACGGTATCCTATAACAACCGTGACCACCGCAAGATTTTGGTCATTGATGGTCAGGTCGGTTATACTGGCGGCATCAATCTGGCTGACGAGTATATCAATCATATCGTCCGTTTTGGCCATTGGAAAGATGGCGGTGTCCGCTTGGAAGGTCGGGCAGTCAAGGCTCTGACGCGGCTTTTTCTCATGAACTGGTACATCAACCGCGGGGAAATCACAGATTTTGACAAGTACCATCTGGAAAATAAAGCTGTCGAAGGAAAAGGGCTTTACATTCCCTATGGCAGCGGACTAAGCCTATTTATAAGGGTCAGGTTGGCAAAACAGTCTATCAAAATATCATCAGTCAGGCTACGGACTATGTCTACATTACCACGCCTTATCTGATTATTGACTATGACCTGACGGAGGATATCAAGAATGCTGCTATGCGGGGAGTGGATGTCCGCATCGTGACTCCATTCATTCCGGACAAGAAGCTGATTCAGATTGTTACCCGCGGAGCCTATCCGGATCTGATGGAAGCGGGGGTTAAGATCTTTGAGTACACACCAGGTTTTATCCACAGCAAGAACGTGGTGGCCGATGATGAATTTGCTGTGGTAGGGACGATTAACTTTGATTACCGCAGTCTGGTGCACCACTATGAAAATGCAGTTCTGATGTACCATACGGAGAGTATCCCAGCTATCAAGGAAGATTTTGAAGCCATTTTTGAGGCTTCTGAGGAAATTCTTCCTGAAAATCTTGATAGCAGCTGGTATCGTCGCCTTATCAAAGAAATCATGCAGCTCTTTGCACCTATGCTCTAATGCCGGAGGAGGGTAAGTTCTGCAGAAATATACAGAAAATCTGAGGCGGAAGTCTCAGATTTTTTTGTATGTGCTTTTGCGGTTTGTGCTGAGATGTGTTCTTGTTATTTTTGCTTTTATATGGGGACGGATTTTTGCTCTGTTTTTACGAATGTAAAAAATAAAGGAATTTTTTAAGATGATAATGGAGAAAATTTCCAGTCAGCCGCTTGCTTATGAAACGAGAGAATATCGCTGTTTTCGGGAACTGGAGGAGCTGGCTAGAAGCTATAATGCTCAGAAGAAGGGTCAAGAGAAAGCTGACAGGAGGACAGGAATTTGATATACTAGATGGGACTGATATCAAGGAGAATATTTTATATGCATGATACAACGGAAGAAAAAGTTTTAGAAGTTTCAGAAGAGCAGCTGACTAGGGCTGAAAGGTCTGAGCAAAAAATTACCAAGCCAGAGCCGACGCCCTATTTTTTGACGCTCTTGTGTAGTTTGGCTATCAGCCTGCTGAGTGTGGTCAATCCTTTTTTGACCAACCTAGCAACGAATTTACAAAGTCAGAATCTCTATGCCGGCTGGGCCATGACTCAGGGGCAAGTGCCTTATTCGCAAATATATGGGACTAGTGGTCTGCTTTACTATCTGATAGCTTGGACCAGCAGTCTGGCTTTTGGCCAGCTTTTGTGGATGGTCTTTCAGACGCTGGCTCTGTGGCTGGCTGGACTTTCCTGCACAAGACCTTGGTGCTCTTACAACCTAAACAGGACCTATCACGCAGTCTCTTGCTGCTCTTTTACCTGCTAGTCTTTGCCCTTGGATTTGGCGGTCTTTACTCTAGTATTTTTGTTCTGCCCTTTATTTTTTGGAATCTATCTTTTTTGGTGCGCTATTTGCAGGATTCAATCAAGGATGAAAAGTTCATTCTATATGGAGCTTTCGGAGCTCTTGCTTTTATGATTGATCCGGTTTCCAGCCTAGTCTTCTATTCTTTGACTGCTCTGGTGCTTTTGGTCTACAATATCGCAGCCAAGCGTGCGGCTCGAGGCTTCTATCAGCTTTTAGCCGGTCTCTTTGGCTTCTCAGTGATTTTTTATCCTATCGGCTACTTTACTGTTGCCAATCAAACCTTTGGCCAGGCTATCAGTCAGGTGACCTATGCTTGGGATTCCATCAGCTTGATTGGCAGTCATAGTCTTTCTAATTTGATTTATTATGGCTTGCTGACGGTCGGTCTAGGTTTCATTTCTGCTTTGGGTGTCAATCTCTTTTCAAGAGAAAAGGGGCAAGCAACCAGTCTGCGCGTCTTGCGCTTTATCGGTCTGCTAGGACTCTTCATTACTGTCTTTGCGGCTTTTATCCTGCCAGATCAAGGCAGTTATCAACTGCTTCCGGCCCTGCCTTTTGCCATGATTCTTTTTGCTTTGTGGTTCAATAAAGGCAAGCAGCAGGCACTAGGGGCGTCACCGCCGGGATCGCCGTCGTCCTACCATGTGGACTTCCTACCTCTCAGGCCAGTTCTTTCTGCCACTCTTAGCCATCTTTTATCTGATTGGCTATCCTTTGGTGAATGAGTATATCCTTTCCAGCGGTGTATCTGCTGAAAGAAGTGAGGCGGCTCAGTATATTAAGGAAAAGACCAAGGATGGGGATACTATCTATGCCTAGGGATACCTCGGCTAGTCTGTATCAAAAGAGCGGCCGCTTATCTGCTGTCTCTCTCTTGACTCCAACTTTGTATGTGGGAACGGCTGAAAATCGTTTGGGTCTTCAGAAGGGACTTGAAAACAGCCAGCCCAAGTATATTTTGGTTAATAATGATGTCAAATTGCTGTCAGATGTGAAGCAGCTAATTTCCCAAAATTACAAGGAAGCTGACCTCAAGCTCAAGCATTTCAAGCTTTATCAACTAAGTAGTAAAAATCAATATGTTGTGTATAAAAAAAGAAAAAAATAACTTTTTTTGCCACAACATATTGATTTTTTTAATTTCTAACGATGCTATAATGAGACTTATATCGACTGATTTAAAAAATACTGTTCTTTGGATAAACCGCTGTCGGAGATTTCTTGGGAATTTCTTAGCAGGCGGCTAGTCTGAAGAGACTTGATTTGTCCTAAGGGCAGGAAAAGGAAGTGTTCATGATGATTTTAAGGGAAGAGAAGTTTGAAACTGCTCCAGCGATTTATGTGGAGAAGCGGGACGGCCGTAGGGTGGCTTTTTGATGTGTCAAAGATATATAAGGCTATGGTGCGGGCAGCTCAGGAAGTCGGTCCGCTGAATCCGATGCTGGAAGCTAAGCTAGAAGCTATCACAGACCGCATTGTGGCAGAAATCAGCAGTCGCTTCGCTAAGTATGTCAAAAATCTATGAGATTCAGAACATCGTTGAGCATGAGCTTTTGAATGCCAAGGAATATGCCATTGCGGAGAACTACATTACTTATCGCACCCAACGGGATTTTGAGCGCTCAAAAGCGACAGACATCAACTTTACTATTGACAAGCTTCTCAATAAAAGATTGTACGGTAGTCAATGAGAATGCTAATAAGGACAGTGATGTTTTTCAATACCCAACAGGGATTTGACAGCTGGGATTGTCGGCAAGTCCATTGGGCTTAAGATGTTGCCGCCTCATGTGGCCAATGCCCACCAGAAGGGGGACATCCACTACCATGATTTAGACTACAGCCCTTATACACCGATGACTAACTGCTGTCTGATTGACTTTGACGGCATGCTGAAAAATGGCTTCAAGATTGGGAATGCAGAAGTAGAGAGTCCCAAGTCTATCCAGACTGCGACGGCGCAAATCTCACAGATTATTGCCAATGTAGCTTCTAGCCAGTATGGAGGTTGCTCGGCCGACCGAATTGACGAAGTCTTGGCGCCCTATGCTGAGCTTAATTACCAAAAGCATCTCAAGGATGCGGAGCAATGGGTTTTGCCTGATAAGCAGGAAGAGTACGCCTGGGCGAAAACCAAGAAAGACATCTACGATGCCATGCAGTCGCTGGAGTATGAGATTAATACTCTCTTTACCTCTAATGGTCAGACTCCTTTTACTTCGCTGGGCTTTGGTCTGGGCACCAATCGTTTTGAGCGGGAAATTCAGAAGGCCATTCTCAATATCCGTATCAAGGGACTGGGAAGCGAGCACCGCACAGCAATTTTCCCTAAGCTGATTTTCACCCTTAAGCGTGGGCTCAATCTTGAGCCGGGAACGCCTAACTACGACATTAAAGAACTGGCTCTGGAGTGTGCCACTAAGCGCATGTATCCAGACGTGCTTTCCTATGACAAGATTATCGACTTGACTGGATCCTTCAAGGTGCCGATGGGCTGCCGTTCTTTCCTGCAAGGCTGGAAGGATGAAAATGGTCAGGAAGTCAACTCCGGTCGTATGAATCTAGGTGTCGTTACTGTCAATCTGCCGCGGATTGCGCTTGAATCCGAGGGGGATATGGATAAATTCTGGGAACTCTTTAATGAGCGGATGAATATTGCTGAGGATGCTTTGGTTTACCGAGTAGAGCGGACCAAGGAAGCCAGTCCAGCCAATGCACCGATTCTTTATCAGTATGGGGCTTTTGGCCAACGTCTGGGCAAGTATGATCAGGTAGACCAGCTCTTTACTCACCGTCGTGCAACGGTTTCCCTAGGCTATATCGGGCTCTATGAAGTGGCAGCAGTCTTTTACGGCGGTAATTGGGAGACCAATCCTGAAGCCAAGGACTTTACGATTGCCATTGTCAAAGATATGAAGCGTAGGGTGCAAGAATGGTCAGATCAGTATGACTATCATTTCTCTGTTTACTCGACACCATCTGAAAGTCTGACGGACCGTTTCTGCCGTTTGGACACAGAGAAGTTTGGCGTTGTTCCGGATATTACTGACAAGGAATACTATACTAACTCTTTCCACTACGATGTGCGTAAGAATCCAACGCCTTTTGAAAAGCTGGACTTTGAGAAGATTTATCCTGAAGTGGGTGCTTCTGGTGGCTTTATCCACTACTGTGAATATCCCGTTCTGCAGCAAAAATCCAAAAGCACTGGAGGCTGTCTGGGACTATGCCTATGATCGGGTTGGCTATCTGGGAACCAATACGCCGATTGACCGCTGTTACAAGTGTAACTTTGAGGGAGATTTCACGCCAACCGAGCGGGGCTTCACCTGTCCAAACTGTGGCAACAGCGATCCGAAGACGGTCGATGTGGTCAAGCGGACCTGCGGTTACTTAGAAATCCACAAGCCCGTCCAATGGTCAATGGCCGACACAAGGAAATATCAGCTCGGGTCAAGCACATGAATGGCTCGACTATTAAGTACGAAGGAAATTAAGATGGGAAAGTATCAATTGGACGACAAAGGAAAAGCTCAGGTGCAGCGTTTCCATGAAAAAAACATTCGCAGGGCGGCAGCGGCAAAAAAAGAACGATTAGCCAAACTGCGTCAGCAATTTTTTTAGAAAAAAACAAGAAACAATAGAAGTCAGAGTGGGGCGCAAGGCGGTCTCACTCTCTTCGTATCAGGAGGCACTATGGAGCTGAGACGACCGAAACTAGAAGACAAAGAAAAGATTTTTAGAGATGCTGGCTGATTTTGAAGCGGCTGGCAGCCAGCAGGACAGCTTCTTTGGCGGAGTGGATTTTTGTTTATGAGGACTGGCTGGAGACGATTCAGCTAGCTGAGGTAGGTCTAAGCTTGCCGCAAGGTTTTGTTCCTTACATCCAGCTAATCTCTTTTTGCTGCGGATGGTCAGGCTGTGGGCTTTCTCAATCTGCGCTTGCGACTTAATGACTATTTGCTCCAAGAAGGCGGGCATATCGGTTACAGTATTCGTCCCTCTGCGCGTGGGAAAGGATTGGCAAAAGAGCAGCTGCGGCAAGGCTTGCAAGTAGCCAAAAGTAAAAATATTAAACGAGTCCTAGTGACTTGCGATAGTGACAATGAAGCCAGTCGAGCAGTGATTCTGGCTAATGGCGGAGCTTTAGAGGATGTTCGATGCGGAAAAAGAGCGTTACTGGATTGATGTCGATTAAGGAGGTACTATGGAGCTAAGACGACCAACTTTGGAAGATAAAGACGCAATTTTAGAGATGATTGCGGAGTTTGACGCTGCAAAATCCTATATGCACGGTGGCATGGGCTCCACTTGGAAGCGAGCAAAGGATTATGAAGACTGGCTACAAATTATAGGGCAGCAGGAAGACGTTGCTCACTTGCCAGCAGGTTGGGTTCCTGCCATTCAATTTTTATCCTTTGATGAGACTGGCCTGCCTCTAGGATTTTTAGCCCTGCGCTTGTCCGTAAATGACAAATTATTTGTGGAGGGTGGGCATATTGGCTATTCTATCCGGCCCAGTCAACGCAGAAAGGGCTTGGCTAAGTTGCAGCTAGAGCTAGGACTAGCAGAGGCTCGAAAACAAGGACTGGAACGAGTGCTGATTACCTGCGATGAAGACAACGAAGCCAGCCGACGCACGATTCTCTCTGCTGGCGGTGTTTACGAAAATACAATCGATAGAAGTCAGCGCTACTGGATTGATGTCGATTAAGGAGGGAGCATGGAGCTAAGGCGACCAACTTTGGAGGATAAAAAAATGCGATTTTAGAGATGATTGCGGAGTTTGCTGCTGCAAAATCCTTTATGCACAGTGGCATGGGCTCCGCTTGGAAGCAATCAAAGGATTATGAGGATTGGTTAAAGATTGTAGAGCAGCAGGAGGATGCTGTCAACCTGCCAGTAGGCTGGGTTCCCGCTATCAAATTTTTATCCTTTGATGAGACTGGCTTTCCTTTGGGATTTTTAGCCTTGCGCTTGTCCTTGAATGACAAATTATTTGTGGAAGGCGGTCATATTGGATACTCTATCCGTCCCAGTCAACGAGGCAAAGGATATGGGAAGGAGCAGTTGAGATTAGGACTAGCAGAGGCTCGAAAGCAAGGATTGGAACGAGTGCTGATTACCTGCGATGAAGACAACGAAGCCAGCCGTCGCACCATTCTCTCCGCTGGCGGTGTTTACGAAAATACAATCGATAGAAGTCAGCGCTACTGGATAGAGTTAGATGGGGAGGTGTCATGAACAATCCCAAACCTCAAGAATGGAAAAGTGAGGAGCTGAGCAAGGGGCGAATCATTGACTATAAGGCCTTTAATTTTGTGGATGGCGAAGGCGTCCGCAACTCTCTTTATGTCAGTGGCTGTATGTTTCACTGTGAGGGCTGTTATAATGCCGCAACTTGGTCTTTCAACGCTGGCATTCCTTATACCCAAGAGTTGGAGGAACAGATTATGAAAGACTTGGCAGAACCCTATGTGCAGGGGCTGACCCTCCTAGGCGGCGAGCCTTTTCTCAATACAGGCATTCTCCTGCCCTTGGTCAAGCGGATTCGGAGAGAGCTACCGGACAAGGATATCTGGTCCTGGACGGGCTACACCTGGGAGGAGATGATGCTGGAAACGGAGGATAAGCTGGAGCTGCTAAGTCTGATTGATATCCTAGTGGACGGCCGTTTTGACCTTACCAAGAAGAATCTCATGCTGCAGTTCCGCGGCTCTTCCAATCAGCGCATTATAGATGTGCAGAAGTCCCTTCAATCAGGGCAGATAGTCATCTGGGACAAGCTGAATGATGGTTTGCAAGCCTATGAGCAAGTTGATAGAGATAAGATGCTTTAAAAAAACAAGCAAAAATACTGATATAAAAGAGGTTTCACCTCTTTTTCTATTGCCAAAAACAGTATAAAATATTGGTTTTTTTCGAGAAGGAAGAAGGAATTTACCGAAAATTAATACAGACTGTCCTTTTTTTGTCAACAAATTTTTGGAAAAAAACTAAAAATATTTTTAAAAATATTTTAGTGTATCATAATGCATTTATGATATAATAAAAATGTATTTATATCTCAGGGGAGAAAAAGGGAGAATTATGAATCATCATAGGAGAAATGTGCCTGCTTCTAAAAAGGGGAAGAAGCTTAGGCTCTTTAATGTAGCTTTACTGACATTGGTAAGCTTGGTCTCAGGTTTGCTGGTTTTTTCTATATTTAAAAATAATGTTCTGGCGTTTCATCACCTGAACCTTATTTTGTCTGCTCTTTTGGCGGCTGTTATTTTACTGGCAGCCTTCTTTATATGGAAAAATAAGTTCAAAGTCCTGACCACGGTGCTTTTGCTTGTGACCTTGCTGGTATCTTCAGGAGCCATGTACGGGGTCAAGGAATTGATGGACTTATCTAGAGGTGTGAACTCCACTTCAAATTACTCTGAAATTGAAATGGCGGTTTATGTCCGAGCAGACAGCGACAAATCAGATGTGACCCAGCTGCAGAAGCTGACGGCTCCGACTGAAAATGGGGATAAGGACAATGTGACGGCTCTTCTGGACCACATCAAGAAGACTAAAAAGACAGAGCTCACTGTAGAAAACAGCTCGTCTTATATCGCAGCCTACAAGGCCCTCATCAATCAAGAGACTGAGGCCATTGCCCTCAATAGTTCGTTTGGAGATATGCTGGCTTCTCACGATGCTGACTATGCTTCAAAAGATAAAGAAAATCTATACTTATAAAAATCACCCGTCAAGTAGAGACCGGCAAGCGCAGCGACGATGCCAATGCGGATGTCTTCAATATCTATGTCAGCGGTATTGACACTTATGGATCTATCTCATCTGTCTCACGTTCCGATGTCAATATCATCATGACGGTCAATCGCAAGACCAAGAAAGTCCTCTTGACTACAACTCCTCGTGATTCTTATGTGGCCATTGCGGATGGAGGGGCCGGGCAGATGGACAAGCTAACTCATGCAGGGATTTACGGAGTAGATGCTTCTGTCCACACGCTGGAAAAATCTTTACGGCATTCGCATTGACTACTATGTTCGTCTGAACTTCACTTCCTTCCTCAAGCTGGTAGACCTGTTAGGGAGGGGATTGATGTTGAAAATGACCAAGAATTTACCAGCCGACATGGTAATCATCATTTCCCAGTAGGGAAAGTCCATATGAACTCAGATCAGGCATTAGGGCTTTGTTCGCGAGCGTTACTCCCTTCAGGGGGCGACAATGACCGCGGGAAAAAAATCAAGAAAAAGGTTATCGAAGCAGTCATTAAAAAAAGCTGACCTCAACCAGTGCTTTGAAGAACTACAACGAGATTATTTCCGGCTTGCAGGACTCTATCCAGACCAATATGGAGCTGCCAGTTCTTATGAATCTGGTCAATACCCAGCTGGAGTCAGGTGGAAGCTATCAAGTTCAGTCACAAGCCATCAGCGGAAACGGTCGTATGGATCTACCATCCTATGCTATGCCAGATTCCAATCTCTACATGATGGAAATCCAGCCAGAAAGCCTTGACAATGCTAAGGCAGCGATTCAGCAGGTAATGGAAGGAAAAAAACACCATGATTGATATCCATTCTCATATTATCTTTGATGTGGACGATGGTCCTAAGAATTTTTGATGATTCCAAAAACTGCTGGAAGAAAGCTATCGACAGGGAGTTCGGACTATTATCTCTACCTCTCATCGCAGAAAGGGCATGTTTGAAACGCCTGAGGAGACCATTAGAGCTAACTTTAAAAATGGTAAAAAGAACTGGCAGAGCTTGTGGCGCCTGACTTGACGGTTCTCTATGGGGCAGAGATTTATTACACCAGTGATGTGGCGGATAAGTTGGAAAAGGGATTTTCCCCAGTCTAGCTGGCACACGCTATGTGCTGATTGAGTTTAGCATGGCAACGCCTTATAAAGACATCCATAAAAGGCTTGGCTCAGATTCTGCGCTTAGGGTCTAACACCGGTCCTTGCTCATATTGAGCGCTATCACTGCTCTGGAAAAATGATGAAAAGAAGGTGCAGGAACTCATTAATATGGGCTGCTATACTCAGATTAATAGCTCCAGTGTTCTGAAGCCTAGGGCTGCTTGGAGACTCGCATAAATTTATGAAAAAAACAGGGCTCAGTTCTTTTTTTGGAGAAGGACTTGGTCCACTTTGTTGCCAGCGACATGCACAATCTAAGCCAGAGACCGCCCTTTATGAAAGAGGCCTTTGACATCGTCGCTAGAAAATACGGTTCCCGCCGGGCTGAGGCTCTCTTTGGCGGCAACCAAGCATTATTATTGAAAAATGAATTGATTTAGGGGAAAAAAATGGAAAAAAACAAGAAAAAAAGCAAATCGTAGAAATCGATATTCTGTCCTTGCTGAGAGCCTTATGGCTGAAGAAATTTACCATCGTATTGGGAGCTGTGCTCTTTTCTTTGCTGGCTTTTGGCTACAGCGTCTTTATTGCTAAGAAAATGTATCAGAGTACCACACGCATCTATGTGGTTAGCCGTCAGAACGAAACGCAGGCAGCTTTGACTAATCAGGACCTGCAGGCGGGTTCTTACCTCGTTAAGGACTTTAAGGAAATCATTCTGTCACAGGCGGTTCTATCACAGGCAATTAGTGAGTTGAAACTGCAAACGTCACCAAGAGAGCTGACGCGTCACATCACCGTTTCCGTTCCGGCGGATACTCGTATCGTTTCGATTACAGTTAAAGATGACAATCCGGAGGAAGCGGCTCGCATTGCCAATGCCTTCCGTAATATTGCTGCTGAGAAAATTATCGAAGTGACAAAAGTTTCTGATGTGACAACTTTGGAAGAAGCAACAGTCCCAGCAGAGCCTTCTTCACCAAATATTCGACGTAATGTTATCTTAGGATTTTTAGGGGGCAGCGTCCTGATGTCGATCTTTATCATCGCGGTAGAAATCTTGGATGATCGGGTGAAGAAGCCAGAGGACATTGAAGAAGTTATGGGCTTGACGCTGTTGGGCGTTATCCCAGATATGAACAGAATGTAAGGGAGAGAAAATGGCAACCTTAGAATTAGTTAGGAAAAAAAGGAACCTTGTCAAACTAACCGAGGAATACTACAATGCTCTAAGTACTAATGTACAGCTGAGCGGCGCTAATATCAAGATGGTCGAAATAAGCTCGGTGACGGCAAATGAAGGAAAGTCTACAACCTCAGTGAATCTCGCGGCCGCTTTTGCCAGAGCTGGTCATAAGACCTTGATGATCGATGCGGATATCCGCAACTCAGTCATGTCCGGTGTGTTTAGCAGTCAGAGAAAAGTATCAGGACTGACGGACTATCTGTCAGGACAGGCTGCCCTGCATGAAGTCATCAACGATACAGATCTGGATAACCTAGATGTGATCTTATCTGGTCCAGTATCACCTAATCCGACTGGGCTTTTGCAAAGCAAGCAGTTTGAAGCGCTTTTGACTGACCTGCGTGTCCGCTATGACTACATCATCGTAGATACTTCACCGATTGGTCTGGTCATTGATGCGGCTATCATCGCTCAGAAATGCGATGCTAGCTTCTTGGTGACACAAGCAGGCCATATCAAACGAAAAGCAGTCATGAAAGCTAAAGAGCAGTTGGAACAAACGGGAACTCCTTTTTTGGGTGTTGTCCTCAATAAATATAACATTGATTTGGAACGCTATGGTGCCTACGGAACTTATGGGGGATATGGCAGCTATGGCAATTATGGGAAATAGGGAATAAAGAGTTTTAGGATAATTGGGAGATTAGGAACATGACAAGAGCGAGAAAAAGAGTCATCTTAATTATTGTTGATATTATTTTGCTCAGTATAAGTCAGGGGATTTCAAAATTCTTCTTAGCAAAATATGTCGGGATAACTGATTTATCTTTTGTCTCTATTTTAATGGGGATAATTGTACTATATTTGACATTTGCAACACTGTCGAATGTCTTTTCTACCATTACAAGGTATACAGATTACAAAACAATGTTTCGAGTAGGGGGCTCAATTTTGGGAGCTTACTCGATTGTATACATTGTAGAGAAAATCTTTTACGAATCCACAAACAGTAGATATATTGTCCTTTCTATGCTGCTATCCTTTTTGTTGGTTATTGCTTCAAGGCTGACTTGGCGGGAGATTCATGAATTCGTGCAGCACCCTTCAGCCTTACTGGGTAAGAAAGTAGATGGGACGAAGACCCTTGTTGTTGGTTCAGGGGATGGTGCTAGTCTCTTTATCAAGACAGCCCAGCAAAAATCAAAAGATTTAAAGATTGTTGCGATTGTAGATGATGATAAGAATAAGCAAATACCTATCTTCATGGAGTAAAAGTTGTAGGAACAACCGAGCAGATACCTGAAATTGTAGGGAATTATGAAGTCGAACAAATTGTCATTGCCATTCCTTCGTTGGCTCCGGATGATTACGAGCGAATCGTAGAGTACTGCCAACAGACGGAGGTCAAGGTCAATGCCATGCCTAAGTATGAACAGGTGATTACGGGGAAACTATCTGTCAGCAAACTTCAGGAAATTGATATTGCAGATCTGTTAGGGCGTAAAGAAGTTAAGCTGGATCAGCAAAGTTTGAAGTCCAATATTAAATGCAAGACAGTGCTTGTTACAGGGGCTGGTGGTTCTATCGGCTCGGAACTTTGCCGTCAGATTGCTCAATTCTGCCCAGCTAGGCTTCTACTTCTAGGTCATGGAGAAAATTCAATTTATTTGATTCACAAGGAGCTGTCAAGCCGTTATAAAGATGACATTGAGTTGATTCCAATCATTGCAGATATTCAAGATAGAGAGAGGATTTTCCATATTATGGAAACCTATCGTCCTGATCGAGTGTATCATGCAGCAGCTCATAAGCATGTTCCTTTGATGGAGTACAATCCGACAGAAGCTGTCAAAAACAATATCTACGGCACGCGAAATGTAGCAGAAGCAGCAAAGGCAGCTGGTGTCGCGAAATTTGTCATGATTTCTACAGACAAGGCAGTCAACCCGCCTAATGTTATGGGGGCAACTAAGCGAGTGGCGGAAATGGTCGTAACCAGTTTAAATGAAGAAGGAAAGACTCTTTTCTCAGCTGTCCGCTTTGGGAATGTTTTGGGCAGCCGAGGTAGTGTTGTTCCTTTGTTCAAGGAGCAGATTGCCAAGGGAGGTCCTATCACCGTGACGGACTTTCGAATGACACGTTACTTCATGACGATACCAGAAGCCAGTCGCTTGGTGATTCAGGCTGGAGCCTTGATGCAAGGGGGAGAGGTTTTTGTCTTGGATATGGGCGAGCCTGTGAAAATTTTGGACCTAGCTAAAAAGATGATCACGCTCAGCGGCCATACTGAAGAGGAGATTCAGATTCAGGAAGCAGGCATTCGACCGGGAGAAAAGCTTTATGAAGAGCTCTTGTCCGCCAAGGAAAAGGTCAATGATCAAGTCTATGAAAAGATTTTTGTAGGGAATGTTCAGTCGTTGCCCAAGACCGAGGTGGATTCCTATGTGGACTCTCTTTTGTCTCTTGGTGCAAATGACCTCAAGGACAGCCTAGTAAAGTTTGCACAGCAATAAGTTTTTAGGATAATCATGTATAAATTTTTTAAACGAACATTAGATATAGTCTTGTCATTCTTAGGAATGATTGTCTTATCACCGTTTTTTCTGCTTCTAGTACTCGCTATTAAATTGGATTCAAAAGGACCAGTTTTGTTCAAACAGAAGCGGGTCGGTCTGCATAAGAAACACTTCTATATTTTGAAATTCAGAACGATGCGAATTGATACACCTAAGGATACCCCAACTCATTTACTGGAAAATCCTGAGCAATGGATTACAAAGGTTGGGAAGTTTCTTAGGAAGACGTCTCTGGATGAGTTGCCTCAGATTTGGAATATTTTTGTCGGTGACATGAGTATCATAGGTCCAAGACCGGCTCTTTGGAATCAGTATGATTTGATTGAAGAGCGAGACCGCTATGGAGCAAATGATGTTTTACCAGGTCTGACGGGATGGGCTCAGATTCACGGGCGAGATGAGTTGCCGATTGCCAAGAAAGCTGAATTGGACGGCTACTACGTCCAGCATCTATCTTTTGGATTGGATGTCCGCTGTTTCTTTGGCACTATTAAGAGTGTGGCCAAGAGCGAAGGAGTTGTCGAAGGCGGCACGGGAAATATGGAAAGAAAGATTAAAGGCTGATGAAAAGAATATTAATTACGGGAGAGGGTAGCTATATCGGCCGGAGCTTTAAGAGGTATGTTTCTTCACGGGAGGATGTTCAGGTTGATGAGTTGGACGTCCGCGGAGAAACCTGGAAGGAGAAAGATTTTTCGTCTTTTGATGTAATTTTGCATTTGGCGGCGATTGTCCATATCTCCAACCCATCAAAAGAGATGGAATCGGTATATAATCAAGTCAATACTCAGCTACCTTATGAATTGGCTCAAAAGGCTAAACGCGAAGGTGTCAAACAGTTTATCTTTATGAGCAGTATGAGTGTCTATGGCGAAGTTTTGGGAGACCGGGTTATCACAAAAGACACACAAGAGCGTCCTGATTCTTTTTATGGCAAAAGCAAACTAGCTGCTGAGCAACTTCTGACGGAATTGGAGAGCGAAGATTTCAAATTGGCAGTTTTACGGCCGCCCATGGTTTATGGTCATCAAGCTAAGGGCAATTATAAGCGACTGTCAAAGCTGGCTCAGAAACTACCAGTTTTCCCTTTGGTCCAGAACGAACGTAGTATGATTTATATTGACAATCTTTGTGAGTTTATCAGACTGATTGTTCAGAATCAAGACAGCGGTGTCTTCTATCCTCAAAATCAGGACTATGTCAATACCTCTCAGCTAGTCAGAGAAATAAAAAGGACTCATGGCCAGAGGGTAGCCTTGTTGCCTGCATTTAACTGGATTTTAAAAGGACTGTCCCGCCATGTTTCGACTCTGAATAAGTTGTTTTCAGATTTAACTTATGAAAAAGAGATGTCTAGCTATCCTCAGTCTTATCAGGTAGCAGATTTTAGGAGCTCTATTGAGAAGACGGAAAAGGGAAACTAGTTTAGGATGATTGGGGGGATTGTTAGTGAAGTTTTCGGTATTGATGTCTGTCTATCAGAAGGAGAATCCGGATTTCTTAAGAAAGAGCCTAAATAGCGTTCTTATAGAGCAGAGCCGCAAGCCAGATGAGCTTGTCCTTGTAGAGGATGGGCCGCTGACAGAAGAGCTTTATCAGACGATTCAAGATTTCAAGGAAACATTTCCAGAGATGAAAGTTCTACCTTTAAAGGAAATGTCGGATTGGGAGAAGCTTTGCATCGGGGAGTTGAGGCTTGCTCTTATGATTGGATTGCTAGAATGGATACAGATGACATTGCGACACCGGACCGTTTCCAGCAACAAGTGGACTATATTGAGCAGCATCCGCAGTTAGATGTTCTGGGGGGCAATATTATAGAATTTGATTCGGAACCAGATCAAATAGTGGCAGAGAAACAAATGCCGCTTTCTCATGAAGAAATTATCAAAAGGTTGCAGCGGAGAAATCCTTTCTGTCACATGACGGTATTTTTCAAGAAATCATCTGTTTTAAAAGCAGGCAATTACAAGCCCCTGCCTTTAGTGGAAGACTATTATCTTTGGGCGAGAATGGCTGCTCAGGGATGTCGTTTCGCTAATCTTAATCGGGTCTTGGTTTATGCTCGTGTCGGAAATGGCATGCATACGAGAAGAAGCCAGACAGATCAGATTGCCAGCTGGAAAGTAGTCAATACTTTTTTGCTGTCACATGGTATGTTGAACCGAGGGCAATATTATCAAAATATGTTGATGATTCGCGCTTTTGTGGGAACTCCCATTTGGATAAAAGCGTTCATTTATAAGTATCTGCTCAGAAGAAAGTAATGACTTTACAGACAGAGCAGTCTAGCTTAGACAGGGAGAAAGCTAGAAGTTAGGAGGATATAGAATGAAAAGTTTAGGAAGGAGGGAGAAATGATTTCTGTCGTGATGGCGACCTATAATGGGGCGGAGTTTATTTTGGAGCAACTAGACTCTATCCGCACTCAAAAGCTGAAGCCTGATCAGGTCATTATCTGTGATGACTGTTCGACAGATCAGACAGTGGCGCTAATCAGGGACTACATCACCAAGCACCAACTGACTGATTGGCAGCTGCTTGAAAATCAGGAAAATTTGGGCCATTATCGAACTTTTATAAAATTAGCGAGTTTGGCTGAGCACGATATTGTTTTTTTCGCTGATCAGGATGATAAATGGCTGCCTGATAAAACAGCTGCCTTGCAGAAAGTACTGTTAGAAACAGACGCTGCTATGGTGTACGATCAGTCTTACTTGATTGATCAAAATGGTCAGGTCATCAAGGAACCTAAGGTTTCAGGAGAATGTCTAGAAAGAGATCTAGCTTGGCTTCTGAAAAAATGGCCGTCAGGTTATCAGACAGCTTTTAGAAAGTCGGTACTGACTAATATTTTGCAGCAGCAGTATACGGATTATCCTGGATTTGATTATCATGACGTTTTATTTGGTATGCTGGCTCCATTGTATGGAAAAGTTGTTTGCTTGGACCAGCTTCTAGATCAGCATCGCATTCATCACGCAAATGTAACCCAGTCTGCGTCGTCGCTCAGTTTTAACAAAACAAGGTTATCTAGGATTAACTATTTACAGAAGGTCATCAGTCGCTATGAGTCCGTGAAAAAAATTGCAGAAGAGCGACAGATTTCTGAGGCGGATCATCGCCAGCTTGCTAGGGCTTTGGCCTTGACCAATCTTAGACTGAAATTATTACAGTCTAGAAATCCATTTTGGGCTTTGGGCCTGATGTTTCAAATAAGGGAGTATAGAACAATAAAAGATTTCATCAGTGATTTGGTATACACCTACTCACTGAATGGAGTTGCTAGGAGATTATTGAAAAAGTTTGGGAGGTAAGAAAAATGAGAGGAACCAGTAAGATTGAATGGGAGTTGGCTTTGGGAGAACGCTTCAGCCCCATGTATCAGAAAATTACGGATGATAAATTAAAGGTTTTACAAAAAGCCTATTTACAAATGTATAAAAAATTTGATGCAGAATGTCGTCGGCATCATATTCATTCCTACATGGTTGCAGGGACCTTGATTGGTTCTTTGCGACATGGGGGCTATATCCCTTGGGACGATGATATCGACTTGGTGATGTTCCGAGAGGACTACAATCGTCTGCAGGAAATCTTTGCGGACAGCGAGGACTTCGAACTGATTTCTCCTGCGGATGCGACAGACAGTGTCTTTAAGGTGCTAAAGCTGCAGAGCAAGTCACTGACTTACTATGATGTTTTAGGAGAAGGCTTCAGTAAAAAGAAACATCTTTATCTTGATATGCTGCCAATTGACTTTGTCCCAGAGAATAACATGCTTCGCAAGCTCAAGGGTCTTCTATTCAGAGCCTTGGATTTGTCACACAATAGCTCACGCTGCTATACGAAGTTTACTCCGCATCTGACCTATATGGCTAAAGAATCCAAAGAACTCAGACAAAATCTTTGGATCAGAAGACTGATAGGCTTCCCTTCTTTTATCATGGGGCCGGCTAATATGTATAAGTTGATGGAAAAACTCATTCAGTCTAATAAGAAGACTTCGAAAATAACAATTGCTTATGGTGTAAAAGGCTATTTGGGAGAGACAATCGACTATGAAAGTTTCTATCCAGCTAAGAAGTATTCCTTTGAAGGCTATGAGTTCGATGGACCTAATGATGCGGACAAGTATCTGACTAATCGCTACGGTGATTACATGACACCGCCTGAAAGAAAAGAACAGACAGAACGTCATGTCAGACTGAGAGATAATTGGGTTGAATTAATAGAAGGAAGATAATGGTTTTTTTACTAATTTTGGGTGGCCTTTTCCTATTGTTTTTGACAATCAAAACAGTAGGAAGAGACTATGCTAACCCGGCTTTTATATATCTGGCAATATGGATGATAGCAAGCATTTTTACTGCATTTTATTCATCCAAATGGGGAGAGGGACTTTCTCTGATAACGGTCACTGTCATCTTTGTTGGAAATGCCATTTTTTTAATGGGAGTCCTCTTGTCATCGAATTTGTTTGCTGAGAGAAAGTTGGACGCCAAACCTAGTCAAATAAAGGTGAGTAATTTTTTCATTATTTTAGTTCTCTTGTTTTTGGCTTATGCGGTCAGGTTTATTTATTCCGATTTGCTTTACTTGGCGGCGCAGAGCAAGCAGGCACCTGGGGGATTGTTTAAAACCATTGAATTGGCTCGGCATATGACTACAAATTATGATTTCTCTCTTAGTCGCCTTAGCCTCAATTTGCTGCGAGTTAACTTTTCCTTAGGAATTGTTTTCTTCTACTTTTTCTGTGAATCTCTTTTTTCAGGAAAAGATGGCATTTTTTACAAGGGCAAGTTACTGCTGGTTAGTCTGATTTCTTTAGGTATTTCTCTCTTGTCTACCGGACGTACGGAGTTGCTGGGCTTGGTTGCAGGCTATGCTATTGTGTATATGTTGTTTTTCTCGAAGTATTATTCGTGGAAAGACAGCAGGTATGGTGTGAAGCTTTTTCGCTCTTTGCTGATAATTGGCTTTGTATTCCTTGTCTTATTTATGGCGGTTGGAACCTTTGTTCTCAATCGAGTGGATAGTCGGGCAGAGTTCGGAATTTTGGATAATTTGGTTAAATATATGGGTTCACCCATTCAGGCTTTAGACTATTATCTAAAAAATCCTACTCTTTATAGCGATAATCAAGTCTTTGGAGAAAATACTCTTATTGCTATCTATGGAACATTGAAATCCCTCGGTCTGTCTAGCCATGAGCTGACACCTTTCTTGCCTGTTGTTCATTTTAACGACGATAAAACCAATGTTTACACAATTTATTACTACTTTATCAAGGATTTTGGCTATTTCTCAGTCCTTATCTTTCAGCTTTTATATGGCTTCTTTTACGGAAGTTTTTACTATTCTATCAAAAAACGCTATTTCACCCCGCTAAAGGTTATTGTTTTCGCTTTATTTGCGTATCCTTTGGTCATTTCATTCTTTCAGGAAACGTTGCTGTCATTGCTGACAACCCATATTAATCGGATTATCTATGCTTTTGTGATTTATATGGCAGCTGATTTACTGAGTAGAGTACGATTTACAACGAGAGGAAGGAAAGTATCGGTATGACGACATCAGCTCTGATATTCGCAGGCGGCACAGGCAGCCGCATGAATACCAAGACCTTGCCCAAGCAGTTTTTAGAGTTGCACGGTAAGCCTATTATTATTCATACGATTGAGCACTTTGAAGACCATCCGGCAGTATCGGACATTGTGGTCGTCTGTGTAGACGGCTGGCTGGACTACTGCAGAGATTTATTAGCTCGATTCAATATTAAAAAAGTCAGTCAAGTGGTTCCTGGTGGAGAGACTGGCCAAATGTCTATTTTTAATGGTCTATCTGTCTTACGGGAAAAGTACAAGAACGATGACGACTATGTTTTGATTCATGATGGAGTTCGCCCCTTGATTGACGGGGGAATCATTTCTAAAAATATTGAGGCAGCCAAAAAGTATGGGGCAGCTATTACGGTTAAGCCGGTTATCGAAACAGTTATTCAGGTCGATGAGGCGGATGTTATTAATCAGGTTATCGAGCGTTCCACTTGTCAGACAGCTGTCGCCCCTCAAACCTTTGCGCTTTCAAAGATTCACTCCCTGCATTTAAAAGCTCAGGCAGAGAATCAGTTTGATATGACGGATTCTGCGACATTGGCTCGTTATTTTGGACTCCCTCTGCATACAGTCATGGGGGGCAGCGAAAATATCAAAATTACGACTCCATCTGATTTTTATATTTTTAGAGCGATTTACGAAGCGCGTGAAAATGCACAAATTTTTGGTTGATATGGGAAATAATACGATTTTACAAAAGGATATGGAAGACCTAGCTGCTGTCAGTCCTATTCTTAGAGAACTGAGAAATGTTACAGTCTTGGTAACCGGAGCAACAGGACTTATAGGCAGACACTGTATTTCCGCTTTGATGGCTTTAAATGATTTGTACGATGCCAATGTCAGAGTAGTGGCTTTAGCACGAAATCAGAAAAAAGCGGAAGATCTATTTCAAGATTTTTTACATAGTGAGGATCTGCAGCTAGTGTATGCTGACTTGCTGTCAGATTGGCAGATAGAGGAGGATTTGGATTATATTATCCATGGAGCCAGTGCGACGGACTCCTCTTTTTTCGTTAAGCATCCTGTGGAGACGATTGATCTAGCCATAAATGGAACGAAAAAACTGCTGGAGCTGGCTAAAAATAAGCAGGTTCACAGTATGGTCTATCTCTCTTCTCTGGAAGTCTACGGGACGACAAATCCAGAAGCTTCCAGCATTAGCGAGAAAGATTACGGTTATTTGGATCCAACCAGTGTTCGTAGCAGTTATTCGGAAAGCAAGCGCATGGCAGAGTCCTTGTGTGTAGGCTATTGTCATCAGTATCAGGTGCCAGTGAAAATGGCTCGTTTGTCACAAACTTTTGGCCCAGGCGTGAGCTATGAAGACAATAGAGTTTTTGCGCAGTTTGCGCGTGCTGTCCTTGAAAAGAGGGATATTGTCCTCCGAACTAAAGGGGAAACTGTTCGGAACTACTGCTATACCAAAGATGCTATTGAAGCCATTTTTTACATTCTGCTGAAAGGCCAAGCAGGTCAAGCATATAATGTCGCCAATAAAGAGACGGCTATTTCTATCCGTGAGATGGCGGAAATGGTTATTGAACTAAGCGGTAGCAATGAAACGAAGTTGGTCTTTGATTTGGCAGAAGATGTGGAAAAGCTAGGCTATAATCCGACAGTCAAGATTCGTCTCAATACGGACAAGCTTGAGAGTTTAGGCTGGCAAGCTCATACTGATTTAGAAACCATGTTTTTACGTTTGATTGAGAGCATGGCAGCAGATAGGAAGGAATAGGAGGGCTAATTTGTCTGGTGGATTTAAAAAAATAATAGCTAATTTTTCCTATGTCGTCTTGTCCAATTTGCTGACAGTAATAGTTTCTTCTCTGGTTGTCTTGATTTTGCCTAAGATTATGGGTGTAGAGGAGTATGGCTACTGGCAACTCTATATTTTTTATTTATCTTATGCCGGTTTTGTTCATCTGGGTTGGGTGGACGGAATCTACCTGCGCTACGGTGGTTTGGAGTATGATGATCTGGATAAAGAAAAGTTTTTCTCTCAGTTTCTCATGCTTTTGATCTATCTGACAGGAATTGGAATTTTATTTTTCTTAGGGACTTCTGCCTTTATTAGAGATGAGAGCAGTCGGTTTGTTTTTATACTTTTGGTTTATACCATGTTGGTCACCAATCTGCGCTTTCTCTTTGTGTACATTCTGCAGATGACTAATCGACTAAAGGAAAGTTCTTATGTTGTCAGTGGAGACCGCCTCCTCTATTTACTGCTTTTACTGGTCTTTATTTTCGTGGGTTTCCGAGACTTCAAAATTATGGTCTATGCAGATTTGATTGGTAGAGTTGTTTCTCTTTTTTATGCCATGTATCTATGCCGAGATATGGCCCTGCGACCTCTCAATCAATTTAAGCTTGATATACAGGAAACGGTTGCAATATTGCTGTCGGAATCAATCTGATGCTATCAAATGTAGCCAGTATGCTCATTATCGGGACGGTTCGAATGGGGATTCAAAAGGTATGGAACATTGCTACATTTGGGAAAGTATCCTTGACTCTGAGCATTTCCAATCTGCTGATGACCTTTATCAACGCTATCGGTTTGGTCATCTTTCCGATTTTGAAACGGACGGACGAAAGCAAGTTGCCTAAGATTTACAATCAGTTGCGGAATATCCTTATGGTTCTTATGTTTGGAGTGCTTTTGCTGTATTATCCCCTAAAAATAGCTTTGGACAGCTGGCTACCGGCTTACAGAGAGTCCTTGATATTTATGGCTCTAGTATTTCCTATGTCTGTCTACGAAGGCAAGATGGCTCTGCTTATCAATACCTACTTAAAAGCCTTGCGAATGGAGAGGCAGATTTTTAAAGTAAATGTTATTGCCATGCTCTTAAGTTTTGCTACTACCTTGATTTTTGCAGTTTTTCTGCGCAATCTGAATGCTACAGTGCTGTCTATCGTGCTGTTGCTGGCGACTAGGAGTATACTGGCAGAGCTAATCTTAGCCAAGAGGATGCAGATCGAGGTTGTCAAAGATATCTGGGTTGAGTTGCTAATGACACTTGTATTTATTGCTTCGAATTGGTTTTTATCAGTTTATCTAGCTGCAGCAGCCTACGGATTTGTCTATCTGACCTATAGCATTTACAAATACCAAAGTTTGAAAGGTCTGCTCCAACAATTGCGGGCTCGTTGATGCTCGAGAAATTATAAATAGTTTAACAATCTAAACGCTAAGCCCTGTCCGGGCTTTTTAGGTTTGTAATGTAGCGTTAGCATACAAAGCTACTTATAAAGTTACTCTGGCTACAATCAGTTTGCTGAACCATATATTGTATATAGTGGAAATGAAAGACAATTTTTCCAGCAACTTATTGCGGATTATGGTATTTTTGAGAATAACTAGAAATTAGCTAAAATAATTCCGTTCTTTATGCCTGGGAATATAAATGGTTTTGCAAGTGATTCTACCATGAAGAGATTTCAAAAGACATCTGGAGAGCAGAGCTGCTAGGATAGCAAATTGGGCTAGGTTTTGGTATTTTTAGTAAGTGCAGAATTTGGCGGTCAACTTTGGGAAGAGAAATACCTGTTAGTTGCAATAGTAAAATTAAAGAGAACGTGAGGATCAGCAAGAAGAGGTGTCCTATGAAAAAAATTTTAGTAACAGGTGGAGCGGGGTATATAGGCAGTCACACAGTGGTTGAACTAGTTGCAGCGGGCTATGAAGCCATTATCGTGGATAACTTTTCGAATAGCTCTCCAGAAGTGCTAGAGCGCTTAGAAACTATCACTGGTGTGAACATCCTGTTTTACAAGGGTTCGATTTCTGATAAAGATCTGATGAACCAGATTTTCGAAGACAATCACATTGACGCAGTCATTCATTTAGCGGCCTATAAATCAGTAGAAGAATCGGTGCGGGAACCACTTAAATATTACGAAAATAATGTCAGTGCTGGTATTGCTCTTCTTGAAGTTATGAAAGAGCATAAGGTAGAACATATCATCTTTAGCTCCAGTGCCACGGTCTATGGAATGAATCAAGATTCATCCTTGACAGGAGATTTATCTACTCCAACGACCAATCCATATGGTTATACCAAGCTGATGATGGAGCAGATTTTGACGGATCTTGCTCGTGCACATTCAGATTGGTCTGTAACCAATCTTCGTTACTTCAATCCAATTGGTGCTCACGAGTCAGGTCTGATTGGTGAGGCTCCAAATGGAATTCCTCATAACCTCATGCCTTATATTACCCAGGTTGCGGTCGGTAAATTACAAGAGCTTAGCATTTTCGGAAATGATTATGATACGCATGATGGTACAGGAGTGCGGGATTATATCCATGTAGTCGATTTAGCCAAGGGTCATGTTTTGGCTTTGAAACATAATTTAGAAAACAAGGGGGTCGCTGTTTTCAATCTTGGTGCAGGAATTGGTTATAGTGTACTGGATATGGTTAAGGCCTTTGAAAATGTTAATGGTGTGAAAGTTCCTTATACTATCAAGGAGAGACGGCCTGGAGATGTGGCGACCTGCTATGCTGATGCAAGTAAAGCGCATGACATTTTGGGCTGGAAAGCTGAGAAAACTCTCCAAGATATGATGCGAGATTCTTGGAGATGGCAAAGCTCAAATCCTAATGGCTATGAAAGCTAATGTAGAATATGAGCTAGGTGAATAAAACTCTTCTGTAATAGTGCAGAAGAGTTTTTCTGTATAAGAGTCTTCTTCCTCAGATGCAAAAATTTTTAAAGAATGTCATCAATTGATATGTTTTTTAACGGGCGTGTAATCTGGTCTTGATGAGCTGTAATAATAAACATGCTATAATGTCTGCATGAAGACTGAAAACACAACTTTGCACGCTTTTAAGGCCCTAGCTTGCTTTAGTATTGTTTCCTTACACTTTCTGCTGCCGGGGCAATTTGGCGTTTTTTATCAAATTGTGGCCCGCTTTGCAGTTCCCTTTTTCATGATGCTGTCGGGCTATTTTTCCTTTAATATTTCTAGAGATAAGGTCAAGTATCGTCTCAAGCAGATGCTTCTTTTGACAGCTGCCAGTCTCCTATTTTACACGATTGTGCATTTTGTCAACCTAGTGCTGACCAGAGAACTAACAGAAAAGATGGCATCTATAGACTTATCTGATTTTGCGGACTTTTTCCTCTTTAACAGTCCCAGAGACTTGATTGGTTCAGCTGCTACACCGACTTGGTATTTGCTGGCTATCTCCTATATCTATACGCTTTATCTGGTTTTTTATAAGCATTTCCACCGTTTAACTAGCTTTAGTGTGTCTTTATTCTTGTTGATCCTGGCCTTTTGTATTGAGTTCAATATTAGTGGCACTCTGTACTATCGCAACTTCTTGTTTATGGGTCTTCCCTTTTTCATTTTAGGCATGCAGTTTGCCAAGCATCGGGATCGGATTTTAGCCTACGACTTGTCTTCTGTCAGGAAATGGGCGATTGGCTTGGGAATAGCAGGCTTGATTCTGCTTGAGTACTGTTTCATGGGTACGGAGTACGACCTCTATCCTAGTACCCTTTTGTCTTCCAGTGCAATTTTCTTCTACGCGGTCAGAAATGGGACCAATATTGATATTCCGATTTTGAATAATATTGCCAAAAAGTACGCCACCATGATTTATATTATCCATCCTTTTATTATCTTCATTTTCAGGTCGATAATGCCTCGGAATACCATTTATAGTTTTGGCTTTTTTATCATTTTCTTACTGTCTTACTTGCTGAGCATAGCTTTTCAGAAAGCCATCAGGCCCAGACTTATCAGTACACTTCCGGCTCAGGCTCAGTGATGTAAGCTGGCAGAGCTTATCCTCGCTTTCACTCCAAACTAAAAGCAACAGGTAATTCTGTTGCTTTTCTTGCTCTATCTTGGGTTTAGACTGCTCAATACTTTTTCAAAGCTGTCGGAGCGAGCCTTGACAGTGATTTTTTCTAGGGTAAAAGGATGGGTGAAGGTCAGCCGATGGGCGTGGAGCATGAGCCTCCCTTGGGGTTGCGAATGATAGAGGGGGTCGCCGACCAGAGGGTGGCCATGATGAGCCAGATGGACACGGATCTGATGGGTTCGGCCAGTCTTGAGTTGGCATTTGACCAAGGCAGCCTGTCCAAACTGATTGAGCCTAGTCACATGAGTTTCTGCATAGAGTCCTTTCCGGGGGTCGACCAGCCGTTTCCTGCGGTCATGGCGGTCGCGGCCAATCTTGTCTTTATAGATAAGCTTTTTGCCTGGGAACTTGCCTTGGACTAGAGCCCAATATTCGCGGCTGATTTCTCGCTTTTCCAGCAACCGATTGAGGATGGGCAGGACAAAGGGGTTCTTGGCAAAGAGGACTGCACCGCTGGTTTCTTTATCCAGCCGGTGAACGACATAGCAGGTCTCGCCAACATAGGCAGAAACATGATTGAGCAGGGCTAGCTCTGTTGGTTCATTAGCATGGGTTTTCATCCCCTCAGGTTTATTGACGATGATGAGGTGTTGGTCCTGGTAGAGCTCTTCTACGAGTTCGCCATTTCCAAGCAAGATTGTCTTTTGAGGATAATCCTCCTCGTCAAATATCAGGCAGATGTCATATCCGGGTTTGACTACAGTCTGCCAGTTGATAGCTAGACCGTTGACAGACACGTGCTTTTTGGTCCGCAGAAAGTGCCGAATTTTTCGCGGAATGAGAAATTGTTCTTCCAGCAGCTCTTTGACCGTCATGGCGGGCAGTTCATCTGGGATAGTGAGTGTGAATTTCATACATTTATTGTAGCAGAAAGCCTGCTGTTTGGAAATAGGCAGTGTCGGATAAGGCTTGCAGCAGAGGACTTTAAAAGGCTATTTAATATACTCTTTTTCTTAAAAATAACTAAAAATCAGACAGGAAATAGGGTACTTTCTTGTCTGCACCTAAATAAGGTGATAAAATAAGGTTTATGAAGAATTTAAAAGATTTATTTGAAAAATTAGTAGATTATTTTACCATACAGAAACCTCAAAAAGAAGCAGCAGAGGAGGTAGAGCTAACAGAAGAGCAGGCCAAGTCTGGTCTCAGCCGTTCGGGCAAGATCAAAAAGAAACCTCTCTCACAGCATCCTATCCGCCGTTTTTGGCGCAGGTTTCATCTGACCAAGATATTCCTGATTCTCGGTTTAACCTTTGGTCTGGTGGTCGGTGGCTATCTCTTTTATGTTGCTAAGACGACCAATGTCAAGGATTTGCAGAATGCCCTCAAAGCTACCACGCTCATCTTTGACAAGGATGGCAATGAAGCGGGAAGCCTGTCTGGTCAGAAAGGAACCTATGTCGAGCTGACTGAGATTAGTCAAGACTTGCAAAATGCTGTTATCGCAACAGAGGACCGGACTTTCTATGAGAATGGCGGGATTAACTATAGTCGTTTTATCCTAGCTATCCTGACAGCCGGTCGCTCGGGTGGGGGTTCTACCATTACCCAGCAGTTGGCCAAGAATGCCTATCTGTCTCAGGACCAGACCATTGAGCGGAAGGCCAAGGAATTTCCTGGCTCTGGAAATCAATAAGAAATACAGCAAGCAGGAAATCCTGACCATGTACCTCAATAACTCTTACTTTGGGAATGGTGTTTGGGGTGTGGAAGATGCCTCTAAGAAATATTTCGGAGTCTCGGCTAGCCAGCTCAGTCTGGACCAGTCTGCTGTTCTGGCTGGTATGCTCAAGGGACCAGAGATTTATAATCCACTGTACTCGGTTGAAAATGCGACCAAACGCCGCGATACGGTGCTGCAAAATATGGTTGCTGCAGGCTTTATTGATCAGGGGACGGCCGATCAGGCTGCCGCTGTAGGAATCGGTGGTCAGCTGGTTGATGCTTATGCCGGTAAGTCAGAAGACTATCGTTATCCGTCCTATTTCGATGCGGTCATCAATGAAGCGGTCAATGACTACGGCTTGACAGAAGAAGAGATTGTTAATAATGGCTACCGCATTTACACGGAGTTGGATCAGAACTACCAAGCCAGCATGCAGGTTATTTACAGCAATGTCTCTCTCTTTCCTGTAGCAGAAGATGGCACTATGGCTGAATCAGGCAGTGTTGCCTTGGATCCAAACTGGCGGTGTGCGGGCATTAGTTGGACGAGTCAATAGTGCAGAAGGCTCGAGCTTCAGAAGCTTTAACTATGCAACCCAGTCCTCTCGTAGCCCGGGTTCTACTATCAAGCCCTTGGTTGCTTATAGTCCAGCCGTCGCTGCTGGTTGGCCGACAGATAAGGAGCTGGATAATACTAGAACTAACTTTGGCGACTATACCATCAACAACTACGGCAATATCCAAAGTTCACCTACAGTTCCTATGTATCAAGCCTTGGCAGAATCTCTGAACATTCCGGCTGTTTCAACTGTGGACGAACTGGGGATCAACAAGGCCTTTGAGTACGGGAAAAAGTTTGGTCTGAATATGGACAAGGTTGATAAGACTTTGGGGGTTGCACTAGGAAGTGGGGTCACGACCAATCCGTTGCAAATGGCTCAGGCCTACTCAGTCTTTGCCAACGGCGGCGTGATGAATGATGCCCATCTCATTACAAAAATTGAAAATGCCAGTGGTCAGGTCGTCAAGACCCATCGCCAAACCTCGACTCGGGTTCTCAATGGTTCAACTACTGACAAGATGAACAGCATGATGCTGGGGACCTTCTCGAACGGTACAGGTATTTATGCGGCTCCGTATGGTTATACTATGGCTGGTAAGACCGGTACGACTGAAACGAACTTTAACCCGGATCTATCAGGCGACCAATGGGTCATTGGCTATACACCGGATGTGGTTATTAGCCAGTGGCTAGGCTTTCCAAAAACTGACGAAACCCACTATCTGACTGGGACCAGCGCAAATGAAGCCTCGGCGGTTTTCCGAAATGTTGCCAATAGCATCCTGCCATATACAGAAGGAACTTCTTTTGAAGGGCAGAAGAATGCCTATGCTGCCAACGGCATTGCCCCTGTCGACACCTATGGTACCGAGGAAACGGGTACTACAACTGAAAACAAAGACTTCCTGCAGGACGTTCAGGACCGAGCTCAAAACCTGGTGGATGAAGCCAAGAAGGCAATTGATGACACTGGTATTCCTGAGAAAGCGAAAAACCTCTGGGATACTGTTACCAGCTGGTTCCAATAGGATTTAAAAGAGCTAAACGGCTTGTCAAAAGCATAGAATCCTGCTATAATAAGAAAGATGGAGGCGTTATGGCATTAAAAAAAGCGAGTCTAGCGTGTACAGTCTGTGGTTCTAGGAACTACTCAGTTAAGCTCAGTAGCACTCCAAAACCAACGCGTTTAGAAGTTAATAAATTTTTGTAAGCATTGCAGTAAATATACGCTGCATAAAAGAAACTAGATAGGAGATTGTTGTGAAATTCTTTAAAGACGTTTTTAAATTATTGAAAGATACAACTTGGCCTACCCGAAAAAGAAAAGATGGACGGATTTTTATCTCTGTCATGGAATACACTGCATTCTTTGTAGTAATCATCTATATCTTTGACAAAAGTAGTGGCAAGCGGTCTTTTCCAGATTCTGAATATTTTTCTCTTAATAACTGTAGAGGAAATAGAAAAGAATACTGCGACAGATATATCATTCAAAGTCCCACCTATTGTGAGTAGGTGGGATTTTTGGTATATGTCCTTATTTACTTCTTCCTTTATTTTTAAAAACATGAGGCAGAATTTCAAGGTTTTGATTTGTCTGAGAAATAGTTATTAAATTCCTTTGCATTTGAGGAATTTATGGTATAATAGGGCTAGAAAGAAGCAGAAGCCCGCAGGCTTTTTTATTTAGGAAAGGATGAACTCATGGACAGTTTTGACAAAGGCTGGTTTGTATTGCAGACCTACTCAGGCTATGAAAACAAGGTAAAAGAAAATCTTTTGCAGCGTGCTCAAACTTATAACATGCTGGAAAATATCTTGCGCGTGGAAATCCCTACTCAGACCGTGCAAGTAGAGAAAAATGGCAAGACCAAGGAAATCGAAGAAAATCGCTTCCCTGGTTATGTCTTGGTGGAAATGGTAATGACAGACGAAGCCTGGTTTGTCGTGCGGAACACTCCGAATGTAACCGGATTTGTCGGTTCACACGGAAACCGCTCTAAACCAACGCCACTCTTGGAAGAAGAAATTCGCAACATTCTCATCTCCATGGGTCAAACGGTGCAGGAATTTGACTTGGATGTCAAGGTTGGGGATACCGTTCGTATCATTGATGGTGCCTTCACTGACTATACAGGTAAGATTACGGAGATTGATAATAATAAGGTCAAGATGATTATTTCCATGTTTGGTAATGACACCGTGGCCGAAGTTAATCTTAGCCAGATTGCAGAGCTTTAATTTATGAAGCAGGATGAACTCTTCGCTATCCTCGTCAAAAATAAAATCCAAGACTGAAAAGATCTTGGATTTTTATGTTTTTGGAACGGAGTGTGAGTTTACTTATCCTTAATGACAGAGTCAATAATGTCTTTGGTTTGTTTCATTTGATAGGTAGACATTACTCCAACGATTTGATTGTTCTGAGTAGAGAAACTAAACTGTTCGTCATTAGAATTTTTATAGACAAAGGTTGTATCGCGTTCTGAACGTATAATCATTTCCGGACGACCAAGCTTGTCGAAAGCTGTCTTTGGAGTGTCGGATGTGGTGATGCTAGAATAGCTACTTTTGGCTGGCTGAGCGTCTTTTAGACTAAAACTCAAATTCGTCAGGACATTATTGGTAAAGTAGCACATAATGTCTCCGTTGTCTGTGTGCCAGATGTTGACAGAGTTGCCAGGGTCATTCTCATCAGTGCTGAATGTAGGTTGGCCTAGAGCTGCTGTTACTTCATCGTAAGACGTTTTAGGTTTGTCACCATTGATATCCTCTCCGTTTACCTGAATGACAAAGCCAGTGGAAATATGAAAATTTCTTATTTTCTCTAATTCAGGAATAGAAGCTGCATCTGGTATGTATTGTAGTGCAGAAGCATCATCTGGATCAAAGGTAGCACGTTTCTGAAATACCTCATCACTACTTTCATAGGTGCTAGAGCTACTGCTAGATGATTTGCTGGATGTTTCCTTAGAGGATGAACTTTTCGAAGCTTTGAGGGAGCTAGGCGTCTTTTTTCTTTGCTGCGTCTGCTTGGCAGGCATGCAGGCTGAGAGAGCTAGTAAAGAGAGGAGACTAAGGGCATAGAAGCTGACTTTTTTCATAATCAATCTTTTTCCTTTCGCTGATGATGAATGGTAATTTTACAATCTACATTATATCAGCAAAATTTGCTAGAAACAATAGTAAATGAAATGAAAAAAGCCCTTTGGTGGGCTTCTAGAAATGTATTTTTGAAGGCGGTAGACGGATTTGAACCGACGATCAAGCTTTTGCAGAGCCGTGCCTTACCACTTGGCTATACCGCCACAACTCTTATTATTCTATCGTAAATACTTGCTTTCGTCAAGAGTCTTTCATAGCCAAAGCAGAAAATGTTAGACGCTGCTATTCAGAACTCTTCGGGAAATACATTTTCTAATGAGAGGTAGAATTCATTCTTAGTGGCAGAAAATCTGGCAAACGCCTTGTCAAAGAGCTGTGCTTTTGTTATAATAAAAGGTGCCGTGTAAATGGCGAAATACTCATTTTAGATGAATTGTGGGACTGTTGCCCTCGGGTGGTCCTGCGAGCTGAAATCTAAAAGAGGAAAAAAACAAAAAGGAGAATTTACTCATGGCAGTAATTTCAATGAAACAACTTCTTGAGGCTGGTGTTCACTTTGGTCACCAAACTCGTCGCTGGAACCCTAAGATGGCTAAGTACATCTTCACTGAGCGTAATGGTATCCACGTGATTGACTTGCAGCAAACTGTAAAGTATGCTGACCAAGCTTACGACTTTATGCGTGATGCTGCTGCTAACGATGCAGTTATCCTCTTCGTTGGTACTAAGAAGCAAGCTGCTGACGCTGTAAAAGAAGAAGCAGAACGTTCAGGTCAATACTTCATCAACCACCGTTGGTTGGGTGGAACTCTTACAAACTGGTCTACTATCCAAAAACGTGTAGCTCGTTTGAAAGAAATCAAACGCATGGAAGAAGACGGAACTTTCGAAGTTCTTCCTAAGAAAGAAGTCGCTCTTCTCAACAAACAACGTGCTCGTCTTGAAAAATTCTTGGGCGGTATCGAAGATATGCCTCGCATCCCAGATGTGATGTACGTAGTTGACCCTCATAAAGAGCAAATCGCTGTTAAGGAAGCTAAAAAATTAGGTATCCCAGTGGTTGCTATGGTTGATACTAACACTGATCCTGATGATATCGATGTGATCATCCCAGCGAACGACGATGCAATCCGTGCGGTTAAATTAATCACTGCGAAAATGGCTGATGCTGTTATCGAAGGCCGTCAAGGTGAAGATAGCGTTGAATCAGTAGAAGCAGAATTGGCTGCAACTGAAAGTCAAGCAGATTCTATCGAAGAAATCGTTGAAGTTGTTGAAGGTTCAAACGAATAATCAGTAAACTAACCTAAAGGGGCAGGGGCTCAGCCCAGCTCCTTTATTTACGATTAAAAAAATAGGAGAAGAAAAAAATGGCAGAAATTACAGCTAAAGCTTGTCAAAGAATTGCGTGAAAAAAATCTGGTGCTGGTGTCATGGACGCTAAGAAAGCACTTGTTGAAACAGACGGTGACATCGAAAAAAAGCGATTGAATTGCTTCGCGAAAAAGGGATGGCAAAAAGCAGCTAAGAAAGCTGACCGTGTTGCTGCTGAAGGTCTGACAGGTGTTTACGTAAACGGTAATGTTGCCGCTGTTGTTGAAGTAAATGCTGAAACTGACTTCGTTGCGAAAAAAACGCTCAATTTGTTGACTTGGTAAATGCAACTGCGAAAGTAATCGCTGAAGGTAAACCAGCTAACAACGAAGAAGCACTTGCTTTGACAATGCCTTCAGGTGAAACTCTTGAAGCTGCATACGTATCTGCAACTGCAACTATCGGAGAAAAAAATCTCTTTCCGTCGCTTTGCTTTTGATTGAAAAAAACAGATGCTCAACACTTTGGTGCTTACCAACACAACGGTGGCCGTATCGGAGTTATCTCAGTTGTTGACGGTGGAGACGATGCTCTTGCTAAGCAAATCTCTATGCACATCGCTGCGATGAAACCAACTGTTCTTTCATATAAAGAATTGGATGAGCAATTTGTCAAAGATGAATTGGCACAATTGAACCACGTCATCGATCAAGACAATGAAAGCCGTGCAATGGTTGGTAAATCAGCACTTCCACACTTGAAATACGGTTCTAAAAGCTCAATTGACTGATGCAGTTGTTGCACAAGCTGAAGAAGACATCAAAGCTGAATTGGCTGCAGAAGGCAAACCAGAAAAGATCTGGGACAAGATCATCCCAGGTAAAATGGACCGCTTCATGCTTGACAATACTAAAGTTGACCAAGCATACACACTTCTTGCACAAGTGTACATCATGGATGACAGCAAGACAGTTGAAGCTTACCTTGAATCAGTAAATGCTTCAGTAGTTGAGTTCGCTCGCTTTGAAGTTGGTGAAGGTATCGAGAAAGCTGCTAACGACTTTGAAAACGAAGTAGCTGCAACAATGGCTGCTGCTCTTGGTCAGAACTAATCGTTTTTGGCTTTGTAAATAGAACAATAAAAGGTCTGAGATTTTTTCTCAGACCTTTTCATTTATAGCATTTTTAAACATCTAGTTTAGAATGGTGAGCAGCATCACTTAGCTGCTTTTTCTCTTTCTTCCTTATGAGCAATCAAGCCGTTGGTAAAAATCAATACTGCCAAGAGGAAGAGAAGCACTGTCGTTTGGGGGTAAGTTAAGCTAAACTGGTAGACTTTGGTAATAAACAAAAGGGGCAGAGTAACCACCATCATGATCAGAAAGCTATACCATTTGACTCGGTTGCTGACCAGCTCCTGTTCGAAGAGCAAGGGAGCATAAAGACAGGCGATGAGAACTCCGATAGGAATATCGACATAGTCAGCAGAAAAGATGGTGAAAATACTCAGAGCTGCAAAAAACCATTTGAGTACATGACGAGAATAGTTGAGCCAATCCATTTTCATTGGAATATCCTCCTTGTTTAGATGATCGTTGGCAGGCAGGAGTTTCTGTCTGTCTTTTCCTTGTGGATTTCCACCTATATTATAACGCTTTAAAAGCAAAAAGCAAGCGGTTACACAAGTCTAGCAAAGCTTTTTCACTAGTTTGAATTGTCAGACCTTTCAGTCATCCCTTTTTCTTTCAAAATAGAGACTTTTCCGGTATAATATTAGTCAAAGATAGTCAATGTTAGAGAAACAAGGAAAGAAGAGATTTATTCTGAAATTTTCAACTGGAAAGGGAAGTCATGGGTGCAAAAAACACATCGGACAGTATTGAAGCATATATCAAGTCTATTCTGGCTCAGGCAGGGATGGTTGAACTGAAACGCAGTGAACTGGCTGATGTTTTTCAGGTGGTTCCCAGTCAGATTAACTATGTGATTAAGACTCGTTTTACGGAAAGTCGGGGCTATATCGTCGAGAGTAAGCGTGGTGGCGGTGGCTATATTCGGATTGGAAAGATAGAATTTTCCGACCGGCATCAGATGCTTTGCGGCCTATGCGACAGTGTGGGAGAACGTGTCAGCCAGCAGGTTTTTACAGATGTTATTCAGCTTCTTTTTGATGAGAAGATTATAACCGAACGTGAGGGCAATCTAATCTTGTCAACAGCTTCAGATTCGATTCTGGGTGATGGGGCTGCGGTGATTCGTGCCCGGATATTAAAAAAGATTTTACAACAACTAGACAGAAAAGGAATGGAATCATAAATGAAATACTCAAAAGCCTTAATAGAAAGCTTGGAAGCAGCTCAGCTCTTGGCCGGCCATTTTACGACAGATTATCTGGAATCATGGCATCTGCTGATTGCTCTGGCTAATAATCCCTACAGCGTTGCTGGCTCAGTCCTCAATGAGTTTCCTGTGGAAGTTGATGGATTTGAAGAAGCGGCTTTTCAGATTACTGGTCAGGCTTATCAGAAAGACGGTCACTTTGAGCTGCTGCCTTTTTCTTATCGCTTAGAGGAGTTGTTTGAGGAGGCGGGGCAGATTGCAGAAGCTGTTCGGGCTAAGCATGTAGGTACTGAGCATGTGCTGCTGGCCATGTTATTTGACCGAGGGACCTTGGCCTCTCGTATTCTGGAGTTTACCGGCTTTAGCTACGAGGACAAGGAGCAGGGACCGAAAATCAGTGATTTGCGAAAGATCTTGGAGCAGCGAGCTGGCTGGGGCAAGGAAGATATCAAGGCTATTCGCAGTCTGAATAAGGGAGTAATGGCCGCTAAGCAGACCATGGCTAATATGATGGGTATGCCGGCTTCTACCAGCGGGGGGCTAGAAGACTACACTCGTGATCTGACGGAGCTGGCTAGAGATGGCCGATTGGAGCCCGTCATTGGCCGTGATCAGGAAATTTCACGGATAGTTCAGATTCTCAGTCGCAAGACTAAAAACAATCCAGTCTTGGTTGGAGATGCTGGGGTTGGTAAGACAGCTCTGGCTTTAGGACTGGCTCAGCGTGTAGCGGCTGGTCAGGTTCCGGCTGAACTGGCCAAGATGCGGGTTTTGGAGCTGGACTTGATGAATGTAGTCGCTGGCACTCGCTTTCGCGGAGATTTCGAGGAGCGGATGAACAACATCATCAATGACATTGAAGAAGATGGTCATGTCATTCTCTTCATCGATGAACTTCATACTATCATGGGCTCTGGCAGCGGTATTGACTCGACCTTGGATGCGGCCAATATCCTGAAACCGGCTCTGGCTCGCGGAACATTACGGACAGTTGGTGCTACGACCCAGGAAGAGTATCAGAAACATATTGAAAAAGATGCAGCTCTCTCTCGGCGTTTTGCCAAAGTCAGCATAGAAGAGCCGAATGTGGCTGACAGCATTGCGATTTTACAAGGCTTGAGAAAGAGCTATGAGGACCATCACAAGGTACAGATCAGCGATCAGGCTATCGAGACAGCGGTCAAATATGCCCATCGCTATCTGACCAGTAAGCACCTGCCTGACTCTGCCATTGATCTTTTGGACGAGGCCAGTGCGACAGTGCAGAATAGAGGACCGCAGAATTATGAGCAGTCAGATTTGACGCCAGTGGATCAAGCCTTGATGGCAGCGGATTTCAAAAAGTCTCAAAGTTGCTTGAGCAAGAGCAGCAGCCTAAGCTCTATAAACTGAAAGTGGAAGAAGACGATGTTTTGGCTACTCTTAGCGGTTTATCTGGAATTCCTGTGCAGAAGCTGACTCAGACAGATGCCAAGAAATACCTCAATTTGGAAACAGAACTGCATAAACGCGTGATTGGGCAGGGATGAGGCGATTTCAGCTATTAGCCGAGCTATCCGCCGTAATCAGTCGGGTATCCGCAGCAGCAAGCGGCCAATTGGCTCCTTTTATGTTCCTAGGTCCGACAGGAGTTGGGAAGACGGAGCTAGCCAAGGCTCTGGCCGAAAGTCTCTTTGATGACGAGTCTGCTCTCATACGATTTGATATGAGTGAGTACATGGAGAAATTCGCGGCTAGCCGCCTCAATGGAGCGCCTCCAGGCTATGTAGGCTATGAAGAAGGAGGAGAGCTGACGGAGAAGGTGCGCAACAGACCTTACTCTGTCCTGCTCTTTGACGAGGTGGAAAAGGCGCATCCGGATATTTTCAATGTTCTCCTGCAGGTCTTGGATGATGGTCAGTTGACTGACAGCAAGGGCCGCAAGGTGGACTTCTCCAATACGATTATTATCATGACCAGCAATCTGGGAGCAACCAGTTTGCGGGATGATGATAAGACAGTAGGTTTTGGGGGCTCAGGGATATCCGCTTGGACCATGCCAATATGGAAAAAAACGGATGCTGGAAGAACTCAAGAAAGCTTATCGACCTGAGTTTATCAACCGTATTGACGAGAAGGTGGTCTTCCACAGCTTATCTGCAGAAGATATGCAGGAGGTGGTCAAGGTTATGGTCAAACCGCTCATTGCCAGTCTCGCCGAGAAGGGAATTGAGCTGAAGTTTCAGTCTAGTGCACTTAAGCTGCTGGCTCAGGAAGGATACGATGTGGAAATGGGAGCACGGCCATTGCGTCGAACTCTGCAGACTCAGGTAGAGGACAAGCTGTCTGAGCTCCTCTTGACAGGAGATTTGACAACGGGTCAAACTCTTAAGGTCAGGGGTCAAGGCTGGCCAACTTAAGTTTGAAGTGGCCTAGAAAGCGAATCCTTGCAATAGAAAGTTGTGTACTCGCGGTTAATCCCTGATAGCAATCATACCTATAGATACCGAACAGTTATTTCATCATTCAATGAAACTGGGAAATTGAAGGATTGGAGGCTGATATGTCGTTTTTTAAAGATTTGTTTGCTGGCAAGAAGGCCAGAGTGAAAACATCAGAAGAGCGCAAAGCGGCTAGTATCCAGCGCATGAAAAAGGCTATTCCTTATATTGAGCATTTGCCAGTCATCGAAAGTGCTGAGCAGGTACGGCCGCGTTCGCTCGAAGAAATTGCGCGTCGGGCTATTACCAGCCTCTTGATTATTCAGTCGGCCTTGGATATCGAAAAATAATAATTATAATGAGGAGAGTCGCCAGTGGCTGCAGGATAAACTGCAGCAATATGGGGTGCAGGAAGAGCTGACGCCCAAAGAAAGGGCGGTTTTGGAAGATCGTGCCGACCCAGCAGCTATCATCAATATGGTTTGGAAATACGAGGCCTATTGGTCCTTGATTTGGTACTTGGGTCTAGTAGATGCTTTACCGTTTCCAGATAAGATTTGTGATTGTGATGCTGCTATTGACGCAGTCGCTAGTGCGAGTTGACTTTCAGGAATTTCTAGGTAAATGCCAACCGCGCAGCTTAGAAGAGCTACTGGATGAGGATGATTTGATTTATCGTTATCATTGGGCCTGTGTCAATGCTCGGATTCATGATCAGCCAGCACCGGCGAGGCCTTGATGAAAGTGTTGTTCTGGAGAGGCGGTCTGGCCTTGACTGGCTGTTGGGGGCTGAATACGGCTCAAGACTGGGATGCTGTTGAGCTGCATACCTAGTCCAACTTCTCTTGATTCACTCAATTAGAAAAGGAGGTACCTTTGTCCGCTCGCAAAAATGGCTAAAAATTGCCATCCTATCGGCTCTATGTGTGGCCTTTCGCTATGCATTTTTCCTTTTTGCCCAATGTGCAGCCTATCTCAGCTATCTTTTTCCTGATAGTTATCTTTGAGGATTTGCAGACCTCACTCCTAGTGATGGCTGTGACAATGTTTACATCAGCCTTTCTTTTTGGGAATGAGTCCGATCGTCCTCTTTTCAGTTGCTGTCCTTTGGACTGATTCTTTTGCCTTTGGAGGCTGCTCTATCCTCAGTTAAATCTAGTGGGACAGGGAATAGCAGCAGCTCTCCTATCCTTTAGCTATGGCATTGCCATCGATACACTGACAGCCTTGCTTTACAACTATCACTGGTGGTCTTATGCGATTATCAATGCTTTGACTTTCAATATAGCGCACGGACTGTCGACCTTGTTTTTTACCCACTCTTGTACCCTATTTTAAGGAGGCTCTATAATGAAAAAAATCTTTAGTTTGCTCACACTTGCTTTGGCCCTTCTCCTTGTTGGTTGCGGCAGCAACAGACAAATACTGACAAGAGCTCTAGCTCAGCTGATTCTTCTGTCAAAAAGGAACTGAAAAATCAGCATCAGTATTGCGCCAGAAGGTCAGGAAAAGAGCGAGAAAAACGGTGGCTGTTGAAGAAGGAAAGACAGCGATGGATGCTTTGAAGAAGGCCTATAAGGTCGAAGAAAAAAGATGGTTTTATCACTTCTATTGACGGTCATGCTCAAAGATGAAGCAAAGGGCCTCTACTGGATGTTTAAGGTCAACGGAGAAATGGCTCCTAAGGCAGCCAATCAAATCACTGTCAAGGATGGAGACAAGCTGGAATTCTACCAAGAAGTCTATCAGCAATAAATCTTTTATAAAAAAAGAATCTGATGCTCAAGGCATTAGGGTTCTTTTTGTGCCACTGATACAGTTTTAAAGTGTCTGAAAATATTTTTTTATAAAATTTTTATAAAAAAATTGTTGACAAAAAGAAAAAAATATAGTTTATAATAAAAAAACATAGAAAGAACAAAAATATAAAAAAACAATAAAAAGGATAGGCCTATGAAAGAAAAAAATTGCAATCATATTTGGAACATTTGCTCCCTTGCATCAGGGGGCATATCGATTTGATTCAGAAGGCTAAGCGTTCTTACGACAAGGTGCGCGTGGTGGTTTCTGGTTATCAAGGAGACCGTGGGCAGGAAGTGGGTCTGTCTCTGCAGAAGCGATTCCGCTATACGAGGAGACTTTCGCAGATGATGAACTGACTCAGGGTTTACAAACTGGACGAAACTTCTTTTCCTCGTTACCCTCTGGGTTGGGACAAGTGGCTGCCAGCTTTATTAGATTTGGTGGGTTATGATGCAGAACGCGAGGAGTTGATTTTCTTTGTCGGAGAATTAGATTATCAAGCGGAGCTGGCAAAGCGTGGTTTTGAAACCTGTTTGGAAGAGCGCCAGTTTGGTATCTCAGCTACGATGATTCAGGGAAAAATCTAATCTTTACTGGAAATATATCGCCCTAACCTTTCCGTCGTCACTTTACCAAGAAAGTGCTGATTATGGGCAGCGCCAGCAATGGTAAAACGACTTTGGCTAAGGATTTGGCTCGCTACTATGATGCTCCAGTTAGTCTAGAATATGCTCGGGAATACCAGATTCAAAACAATGTGCGAGATGATGAACTGACCCCTAAAGACTATTATTATCTGCTCTTAGGACAATATGCTCAGACTTCCCGCTTGATTGACAGCAGCGCCAACCGTGGTCTGGTCGTGGCTGATACAAATTCGCTGGTAACCAAGGCCTACTATGATTACTATCTGAAAAGAAAAGTCCGGTTCAGGATGAAGAAACAGATACTTTTGACAATCTCTTTTGCCAGCATTTTGTCCAAGGAAAAAATGGGATTTGATCCTCTTTGCTGAGCCGGTTGGGGCCTATGTCAACGATGGTTTTCGCGATATGAGTATGGCAGACGAGGCCATCCGCAGTGATTTTTCCAGCTATCTGAAAAAGCTGAAAGAGCAGTGCTTGGCTCATATTCCGACGGTCTATCTGGCTGGCAGTTATTTGGACAATTATCAGGCGGCCAAAGAAGCGATTGACATGATTTATCAAGCGGATTAAAAAAGAAAGTGGTAAAATAGAATGGTAGTAAAAAATCAAAAACTCTCTCCTGCAGCCCTCTACGCAGGACTGAAACAAAACTCTCAAACCTTTGCTCGGAATTTCCGCAATGTCTGTGCCGCAGCTAAAAAGCAGGGGATAAAAGGAATCGCGAAATTGCTCTGGCAGGATTTATTTGGCGGGCGTAACTTGACTCAATGGCTCTACTTGCTTGCTCTTTCCAGTCTGCCTTTCATTCTGGAGTTTACCAGTGGTCAGAAGCAGCATGACTGGCTGGGACTCTTTGCTTCCTGGACAGGCATCGTCTGCGTTATTCTAGTAGCCGAGGGGCGGGCCAGCAATTATCTCTTCGGAGCTATTAATTCGGCAATTTACCTCCTATTGTCCTTTCAGGCTAGCTTTTATGGAGAAGTGTTGACTACAGTCTACTTCTTCATTATGCAGCCGATCGGCCTTTATACTTGGCTGTCTAATCGGGTCAATGAACAAGACAAGACGGAGCCTTCTCATTTTGAAGCTAAGAAGTTAGATTGGCGCGGCTGGCTTAAATATTTGGCCTTAACTGTCTTGATTTGGATTGGTATGGGCTTTGCCTATAAGAGTATTCACAGTCACCGGCCTTTCCGTGATAGTGTGACAGATGCGACCAATGGTATCGGTCAGCTTCTTATGACTGGTCTCTATCGCGAGCAATGGCTTTTCTGGATTGCGACCAATCTCTTCAGTATCTATCTCTGGTGGGGTAGCAATCTCCATATCCAAGCCATGTACTGGGTTTATACCCTCAATAGTATCGTCGGATGGTATCAGTGGACCAAGGCAGTGAAGAAAGCTTAGAGCAAGATTTGGAGGATTTTTGATAGAAAAAGATAACTTAGGAAAGGAAGAAACTCATGACCAAACAGGATATCCCAGCAGGAATGTCGGAAAAAGAGTATTACGAAACCATGGCGGATGAGTCCGCCTTTTTGGCATGGTACAAGACACAGGATTTACCCAAGTATGAGACGCCCAGCGTAACAGCAGATATGGTAGCCTACTGCTTCGTGGAAGGCCAGATAAAACTCTTGGTCATCAAGCGTAAGGCCCACCCTTATCAGAATAAATATGCCCTAGTCGGAGGTTTTGTGGACAAGCATGAGGATGCCTATCAAGCCTGCATTCGGGAAGTAAAGGAAGAGGTGGGGCTGGAGATACCGCTGGAAAAAGTGGAACAGCTGATGACAGTTTCCACTCCAGGACGTGATCCGCGCGGTTGGGTCATCACCATTGCCCATCTGGTCTATCTGCCGGCCATAGCAGTAGATCAAGCGCAAGCTGGGGATGATGCCAAGGAAGTCACCTTTCTCGATGTTGACTTTAAGACTAGTAGTTTTAAAGATGGTGAGCAGTTCTTGACCTCAGAAGACTTTGCCTTTGACCACTACCAAATCCTGTTAGAATCTATCAAGCGGATTCAGGGACGACTGGACTGGAATCCAACTTTTCTTCATCTGCTGGAATCGCCGTTTACTGTCTATAAAGGGACTGAGCTGGTCAATCTCATCTCGCCTAGACGACCTATCGTCAGCAATAATTTTTTAGTAAAATTTGGAGAATACTTGGAGGAGGCTGGTGTTAAGCGAGTGCCAAAGAAGAAACCGAGAAAAGTTTATCGGCTGAAGGCAGAAAAATCAGATTAAAAGAAAGCTGATCATATATTTCTCTTGCAGGACAAATTTGTCCTGTTTTTTCGTTTTTAATTACGAATAGATAAGTAGGAGCAAGTTTCTCATGACAAAAGAAGCAGATTGAGAAACAAAACTTCGCTTGAGTAAAAAATTTTTTGAAGAATCTTGCATAAATGATTGACATAGTAAATTTACAGTGTTACAACAATATTACAAAAAGATTTCTAAATATTACAAGGAGACAAAAAGATGAAAACAGGTACTTATACAAAAAATGATGGCGGCTGCAGTTTCTGGCTTCTAGTTTGCTTTTAGGGGGCATGTGGTAAGAAAGAAGAAAAGTGCAACAAGTGCTAGTTCTAGCAAGACTGTTCAGACTTCCTCTAGCTCAAAAGCTGCGTCATCCAGTAAGGTCCGCGCTTCTCCTAAGGTTAGCAATAGCGCTTCTTCAGAAGGAGCAGTTAGCCAGCCTGGACAAGCCCAAGCTCCTGCCAGTCAGCAACAGTCTACTGTAGAAGCGCCTCAAGCCCAACAAACGCAGCCACAGCAAGCTTCAGGTCGACAAAACACTCAGAGTCAAAGCAATTCAACCAGCCCAAGCTCCCGAAAGCAATCGCCAGCTTCAGAATAAGCAGGCAGCCAGCAATGCTCGCTATAAAGGTGTCTTGACTATGGTGGATGGGGATTTCTCAGCCGCTGCTGGAACTTGGAAGGATGCCAATGGAAATACTGTGACCGTATCAGGTAATGGCCAATTCACTGTCCAGTCTGCAGATGGAAAGACAGATAATTATTCCATTGCTTCCTACTCTTATACGCTGGATGATGGCAAATACAATGCGCAGTTAAGCGGGCAAGGTAATGCCAATCTGCAGATTACAACAGGAGCGAGACGGCTCAGTAACAAGCGTTGTGGTGACTCAGCCCTAAACAGAACAAAAAAGGAAGTCCCATTGGCTTCCTTTTGTTTTTATTTTTGAATTTGTAAGAGTTCTTCAATTTCAGCCAGACTTTCAGCTTGTGAAATAGCACCGCGGAGCTTGGCTGCTCCGGCAGTACCACGCAAATAATGCGGAGCTAGACCACGGAATTCGCGGATGGCCACATATTCTCCTTTGAGATTTACCAAGCGGGAGAGGTGGTCGTGGGCGATTTTTCATCTTGTCCTCAAAGCTGAGGTCTGGAAGAACTTCGCCGGTTTCAAAGTAGTGGTTAATTTGGTTAAAGAGATAAGGATTTCCCATAGCTGCTCGACCTACCATGACGGCATCGGCACCGACTTCCTCGATACGCTGTTTAGCATCATGCACACTACGGATATCACCGTTAGCGATGAAAGGAATCTTGGTCAGAGCATGGGCTACGTCGTGCAAGGTCTCAAGGTCAGCATGACCAGTATACATTTGCTCACGGGTACGGCCGTGCATAGTCAGGGCTGAGACTCCAGCGGCTTCGGCTGCTAGAGCATTTTCTACAGCTAGTGAGCTGTCAGACCAGCCAGTCCGCATCTTAACTGTCAGGGGAATATCTAGCACTGACTGGACCTTGTTGATGATTTTATAGATTTTCTCAGGATCCTTGAGCCATTTAGCTCCGGCTTCGTTTTTAACGATTTTATTGACCGGGCAGCCCATATTGATATCGACGATATCCGTCTTGGTGTTTTCTTGGATAAATTCCGCTGCGCGCGCCAAACTGTCCTCGTCGCTACCGAAAAGCTGGATAGAAACGGGATTTTCTCCCTCATCAATATGGAGCATATGGAGGGTTTTCTCGTTGTTATACTGGATGCCCTTGTCAGAGACCATTTCCATCACGACCAGGCCTGCTCCCAGCTCTTTGGCAATGGTCCGAAAAGCAGAGTTGGTTACGCCGGCCATAGGTGCTAGAACCGTACGGTTGGGAATTTCGACTTTCCCAATCATAAAAGGGGTATTAAGATTTGTCACGAATCAGTTCCTCCAGGGTCATTTTTGGTCAAAGTGATAGGCTGTTTGGCAGAATTGGCAGACGATTTCAGCTCCTTGGTCTTGGTCACGCATTTCTTCTAAGTCAGCCTTTGGCAGAGTAGCCAAAGGCATTCATAAAGCGCTCTTTGCTGCAGTCACACTGGAAGCGGATTTCCTCTTCAGACAGGCGTTTGTATGGCTCATCACCATAGATGGCAGCAAGCAGAGCTTCGATATGGTTATCTGATTCTAGCAGTTTTGAGATAGCAGGCATTTCTTGGATTCGTTTCTCAAAGCGGGCGATTTCGGCTTCCTTAGCACTATAGAGCAGAACTTGTACCAAGAAACCGCCAGCAACCTTGACTTTATCATTCTCATCCAAGAGGACATTGAGGCCAACTGCAGAAGGTGTCTGCTGGCTTTCGGTCAGGTAGAAGGCTAGGTCTTCGCCGATTTCTCCAGAGATGAGAGGAGTCATGGAGTTGTAAGGATTGCCCGTACCATAATCCGTGATGACGAGGAATTCTCCTTGGCCAACAAAAGGACCAACCAGAACTTCGCCGGTAGCTGTCTTTTTGATATCTACACCGGGATTTTGCACATAGCCTTTGACATTGCCCTCGGTATCTGCCACTGTGATAATCGCGCCTAGTGAGCTGGTCCCGAGAACCTTGACGGTAATCTTGGTCTGGCCTTTTTCATTTGCAGCTAAAATCTGACTGGCAATCAGTGTGCGGCCAAGTGCAACAGTGGAACTTGCTTGAGTCTGATGTTTTTCTTGAGCGGTCCGAACCGTCTCTGTGCTATCCAGCACATACGCGCGGAAAGAACCATTTTCTGAGATAGTTTTGATAATTTTGTCCATACCTTTTATTTTAACACAAAAAAGAAAAACAAGCGCGCGACTGCGCTTGTTTTTTGGGGTTAGGAAGCATTTTAAGACTAAAAATAGTATAATAAAACAAAGGAGGCTAGTATGAACCAATCTTTGAAAGCGGCAGTCTATGGTTTGGCGGTAGCTGATGCATTAGGAGTTCCGTATGAATTCTTGACCCGTGGCAGTTTTGAAGCGGTTGAGATGGTGGGCTATGGCAGCCATCAGCAACCTGCTGGAACTTGGTCAGATGATACCAGCCTTGTTTTTGGCGACCTGTGATTCTATTAGGGAAAAAAAGGTAAGATTGTTCCTAATGATATTCAGCAGCGGTTTAAACATTGGCTCTTCGAGGGAACTTACACACCAGATGGATTGACCTTTGATGTAGGAAATGCGACTCGCGAAGCTTTGACAAGAGGACAAGGTCTATCTGATGAATATTCAATGGAAATGGTTCTTTGATGCGGATTCTGCCCTTGCCTTTACGGAAGCCGGTCCATCTGACGTTGAGGCTGTTTCCCGTATTACTCATGCCCATGCGACTTCTGTGGAGGCCTGCCAGCTTTATGTGGATATTGCTCGTAGGCTCTTAAAAGGCCAGCAACTATCGGAAATACTATCAGGCTTAGAGACTAGTACGACCTATGCTCGTTTGCAAACTTTAGCAGAGCTGACCGAAGATGACATTCGCTCTACTGGCTATGTGGTGGATACCTTAGAAGCAGCGCTGTGGTGTCTGCTGACTAGCACTTCTTATCCGGAAACTGTCCTGAAAGCTGTTAATTTGGGCGATGACACTGATACAGTAGCAGCAGTTGCTGGCGGCTTGGCTGGTATCATCTATGGTTTGGAAGGATTCCTGATAACTGGTTAGCCCAGTTGCGCAATAAAGAACTGCTGGAAAGCTGCTTGTTTTAAAGGGATAATCGGAAGACAGGACTGTATTGATCATTAAAAAAAGTAAAACAGTAAAAGAGCCATCTAGGCTCTTTTTGTTTTATTCTGTAGTTAATTCTTTCTGGGCTTCCTTGCCTTGGTCCAACAGGGCTTGGATAATCTTTTTGATCACGCAGTTTGACAGAGTTGTTGATGGTCTCTGCAGATTGGATAACAGTGGCTTCTAGCAGAGCGCGTTTTTCTCGTCCTTTATCAATGGCTTCGATAATGCCTTGATTTTTGTGCGACGAGGCTTTCTGCCAACAGTGACAGATTCAACAGCGATAGTAGGGCTTTGGGAAATCCGCTCCAGTTGAGGAATGACTTCCTTGCTCGTTTCGGCGAGCATTTGCAGAGCAGCGTTATTCGCATTAGAGATGGCGTCAGCTACCTGACCAGACTTCATGGATTGCTGGAGAATGCCTAACTGAGCGATAGACAGTTTCATAGTTGGAATGGTATTGCGGCGGAGCATTCCAAGTTTTTGGCGCATATCAGAGGAAACCTTGACCAGATTACGCATTTGAGGCGTCGTCGCCCAAGCCACATAGAGGCGGCTGACATATTCAGTATGTTGCTGCTCTAAGGTATTGACCACCTCTGTCATTCGGGCTAATTCTTGCGATTTTACTTGGTAGTCAACGGTTGTCATATCTAACTGAGCGACTTCAGCCTGCAGTTTGAGCGCTCGATTGCCAGATTCTTGCTGAGCAGCTTCGATAAAGGAAATAACTCCGACTAGGTTTTCAATCGATTTGGTATTGTCCTCGATCAGCATTTCAGCAGAAACAATATTGCGAGCCAGAACATCCTCTTGCTTGACGACGGTGGCAGCCATGCCGTCCATTTTCTGCTCAATATTTTGTGAGTCGAAATAGAATTCTTGAAGGGTGTTTTTGCTCTGTTTGAAGAGTTTTTCCAGAAAATTAGGCTTTTTGTCCAGTTCCGCTACTTGAGCATCCTTGTATTTTGCGACAAAGCCATTGAGTTCTTTGTTGGTATTTTTTAAAAGCTCATCTACCTGGGGAATTTGTAATTTTTTCTGCTCGGCTAAGATACGATTGACAGTACCGTTGACCTCTTCACAGCAGATTGGCCAAAAGTCTAGCAAGGCATTTTGGTCTGATACGAAGTTATCCACCAGCTGCGGAGCTTTAGCCGTAATCGCACTCTGTTGCTCAGGAGTCAGCTTTTCCAGAAAAGTTAGCTGACCATTTTCTTGAGTCGTGTTGGCTTCGATGATTTCTGTTGTTTTGTCGCTTTTGCTGATAGCATTATTGGCAATTTTATCAATATCAAAAATTAAATTCTTGGCTCATAGTTTCTCCTTTTGGTTTATCTAGCTTAAAAAGCCGGTGTCTGTGTGCTTTTCTTTATCTAAGATGCGCAGGCTAATGTCAAAAGTCCCTCAAATCAGCTTCATTTAATTGGCGCAGCGCTTCGTCTAGGTCCAAGTCAAACTGCTCTATAGCTGCTTTGGCCTTGGCTAGCCGCTCCTCTGCATTGTAAAAATCTTTGGGTGAAGCTTTGATTTTGAGGTAACCTTCTAAAATATCTTCGTAGTGCTCCATCTGGGACTGATGAATGGCAGTCAGCTCTTCCTTGTTGTTGCTTTCGGATTGAGAGATTTTTTGAAGAATGGCCTCATGGTCAATCTGAATATTGCGAACCGTAGCGACCAATTCTGGGGCTAGCTCTTCTAGACTAGTTTTCTTAGGCTGAGCTTCTTTTCGTTTTTTCTCTCGTTCAATCTTTTTCAGCTGTTCATCAATTTCATCGGTGACAGTACGAATTTTGGTCTGGATTCGTTGGTAGACGGAAGTAGGAATTTCTCCCCGTAGGTCGTTAGCAGCATTTTTGATATAGGTTAGCTGGGGAAGAATTTCTAGAGCTAAATTCTGATAGCTTTCTTGGTTCCCATCTTCTTGGTAGCCTTCTAATTCTTTAATGCGGCGGTCAGCATGACTAATCTCTGATTTCAAATCTTCAATACGGCCAATGCTGGCTTGTTTAGCTTCAATCCGAACTTTTTTCTGGCTTTGGTGGCGATAGATTCCGTAGCCAATAGCCCCCAGAATAGCTATGGGAATTAGATAGCTGGCTACAGCTCCAGAACCAAATACAAATACAAGTATCCAAATCCAGCTAAACCATTCTGGTTGCTGGTTGGAATCGATATTTCTCCTCGACATGGACGTTTCTCTTTCTTCTCAATGTGATATCTCTATTTTTAACATAAAAAGCTGGTTTTTGAAGGATAAAGATTGAAATGATTTTATATATTGAGACCATTTTTTTATATTTGCTTAATTCAGGAAGGCATTTGCTTCCTCTCAATAAAAGCAAGCGTTGTTTCTAGAACGAAAAGCTTCTTCGTTTCTCTCAAGTATTCAAACAAAAAAATCGCAAGGAATACCCTGCGATTCGTGTTTTTATCAGTCCATTTCTGGGAAAAAGTTTGGCCAGTATTTTTAGGGAGTGATGCTCTGTCCAGTCCCTCAGCACAATAGATGTGCATATACATAGAGGATTGAAGTTGAGCTCGATGCAGGTACAGTTGGGATTTTTCCTCTGTGGAAATAGCAGAGCTGTCAGGGGATGATTAGGTCAACGCCACAAGCTCCAAGCTCCCATAGCCTTTGCCATGTCAGCAGCGAGTTCCTTATAAGACGTGTGCATGCTGTCTGTGACATCGATCGAGTCTCCGCCAGTAGAAATGTTGGAATTGCGCCGCAAAGTCAGCCTTGACTCCAGCAGGCAGGATATCGTCGGGTCCATAGCCTTGCTGGTCCAGCATAAGGAGTTCAATGTCGCCCAGTTCAATGATTTCAAGCGGTGAACGATGATCTCGACCCCGCAGCGGATTGTCATTTTTGATGGCAACCAATTCTCTCACGGTATGCTGACCGTCTCCTACGACATTAGCCGCCACCCGTAAGAGGACTGCCTGGCACTTACCGTCTAAGACAAAGAAGCGGTACTCCGTTCCAGCGATGAATTCCTCCACCAAGACGGCAGTGTCTTCTGAAAAGGCAATCTCTAAAGCCTTGCGATAAGATTCCAGGCTAGCTGGTTCTTGGAAGATAGAGATGCCCAGTCCGAAGTTGGTTGACTTAGGTTTGACAACAATTTGTCGGTCCTTAATCAAAGGGTAATAAGCCAGTCCATCCTCTAGGGAAGAAAATTCTGCTCCAGCCGGAACAGGAAAGTCAGCTGCAGCCAAAATCTTTTTGGTGACTGTTTTATTGGCCATGGCCAGAGGGATGACATAGTTATCCTTGGAGGTCATATTGCCGTTCTTGACATATTCCACATGGTGACCATGGTAAAGCTTGAGAAATTGGTCATTTTCATCTAAGATTTCGACATTCAGCCCCTTTTGAATAGCATCAAAGAGCAGCATCTGGGTGGACAGTTCCATATTTTCGTAGCCTTTGAGGGCATAAGGAGCTGTCAAGCGTGGCGGTGATATTCCTCTGCTTTGTCTAGTCCAAAAGGCCTTTAAGGAATCCTGCTGGATATGAGGGCAGGGAGCTGACCAGATAGGGTTAGCTGAGGATTCAGAAGTGCTTCTTTAAGTTGCTGAAGCAAGGTTTTGGTAGTAAGTTGGCAGTTCAAAAAATGTTGAATGAGCTCTTCCATGGCTTGAAGAATAGCCGAGCTGTCTGCCTCATCGGGTAGGGCAGTCAGCGGATGGCTACAAGCAATTTTTTGGTTCAAGTCGTGGGCAGCTTTTAATGCCGTATCTACATTTTCTACATCATCTAACCATAGCAGGCTCAGTAAAAAGAGATGGACGGTATCTAAGGTCTCTTGGCTAATGCCTAAATGGTCAAAAGGATTGAGATCAAAGCAGCGGAATTCCAGATAAGTGATGCCTTGCTCCAGATAGGCACGATTGTGCTTCTGTCCACGGAAGCGAACGGCTGAGTAAAATTCCTTTTCAGCGCTGAGCTCGCCTGACTGAACGTAGTTTTCAATATCAGTTACATATTGTTCCAAAGAAGCGTAGGATACCTGAATGTTCTCGTCATTGACATAGCCGTAGTCGCTGTTACGAAAAGAGCGGATAGGCTGGGGAATGTCCTGACTGTAGAAGCCAGCTTCTGCCAAAGGGCAGCACCATAGAGATAGGTTAAGATCCAGCGGAAGCGCAGAAAGTTTCGAGCCAGCTTGAGATAGAGGTCATTTTTAAAGTCCTTGAGCGAATGGTGGGAACTGACTTGAAAGAGAGCAGTGACCAGATCTTTCCCTAGTTCCATATTGTAGTGGATGCCAGAGATAGCCTGTAGTTTTTTACCATATTTTTTCGCTAAGCCCTCTCGGTAGTGGCGTTCATAGTCGTTTTCCAGATGGGCGATGGCAATCTCTTCTTCTGTTAGCTGTGGTGGCATGGACAGAGGCCAGAGGCGTTCATTCTGGTCAATCGAGCGGCCAGCCACATCGCTGATAGCTCCCAGTAAGCGCCGTGCTTCCTTAGTCGAGTGAGCGATAGGTGTAATTAGTTCCAGTTGTTGCTCGCTGAAGTCTGTTTGGATGGTCGGGTGGAAATTGCGGGAACCCAGCTGACTCGGATGGGCAGTTTGAGCTAAGTGTCCGTCAGCTGTCACACGCAGATTTTCCCTTTCCAGACCAAAGGTCGCTTGGAGAATAGGGCTTGCTGTATCCAGTTTCTGCAGTAATTGATTAATCATCATCGTTTCACCGTCCTATGATAGTAATTTTAGTCTATTACAAACAGAAAAAGAAAACAAATTTTCGCTACGATTTTACAAAAATTCCGAACTTTTATTTTTAATAAACTGCTAAATTTCAGAAAATACAGATTTTGTGAAAATTTAATTCGTTTTCAAAAGGGAAAAAGCAAATCAAGAATGGATCCCTCCTTGAAAAATTGTTAAATTTTTCATATAATGAGGTATAAAACATAATCGCAGGTGAGATTCCTGCCTGCTTTTCAAGAAAGGAAGAGCTGCTTCAGCTCAGACAAAATTATGACATCAGTAGTTGTTGTAGGAACCCAGTGGGGAGATGAAGGAAAAGGGAAGATTACAGACTTCCTTTCAGCCAATGCCGAAGTGATTGCTCGCTATCAGGGTGGTGACAATGCCGGCCATACTATCGTGATTGACGGCAAGAAGTACAAGCTGCACCTGATTCCGTCAGGAATTTTCTTCCCAGAAAAAATCTCTGTAATTGGAAATGGAATGGTGGTCAATCCCAAATCTCTGGTCAAAGAATTGAACTACCTGCATGAGGAGGGTGTGACGACGGATAACCTTCGTATCTCTGATCGAGCGCATGTCATCTTGCCTTACCATATCGAGCTGGATCGTCTGCAGGAAGAAGCAAAAGGTGACAATAAAATCGGAACGACAATCAAGGGAATCGGCCCTGCCTATATGGACAAGGCTGCTCGTGTCGGTATCCGCATCGCTGACCTTTTGGATAAAGACATTTTCAGAGAGCGCTTGGAGCGGAATTTAGCTGAGAAAAACCGCCTCTTTGAGAAATTGTACGATAGTACAGCAATCAACTTTGATGATATTTTTGAAGAATACTATGAATATGGACAGCAAATCAAGCAGTATGTGACCGATACCTCTGTTATCCTCAACGATGCGCTGGATCAAGGGAAACGAGTGCTCTTTGAAGGAGCTCAAGGGGTCATGCTGGATATTGATCAAGGTACTTATCCCTTTGTAACTTCTTCTAATCCAGTTGCAGGGGGAGTCACCATCGGTTCCGGTGTTGGTCCGAGCAAAATTGACAAGGTTGTTGGTGTCTGCAAGGCTTACACCAGTCGGGTCGGAGATGGACCATTCCCAACAGAGCTTTTCGATGAAGTTGGTGACCGCATTCGTGATATCGGGCACGAATATGGGACTACCACTGGTCGTCCGCGTCGGGTAGGCTGGTTTGACTCTGTTGTCATGCGCCATAGCCGCCGTGTATCAGGGATTACCAATCTTTCGCTTAACTCCATCGATGTCTTGAGCGGTCTGGATACAGTGAAAAATCTGTGTGGCCTATGACTTGGATGGTCAGCGCATTGACCATTACCCAGCTAGTCTGGAACAGCTCAAGCGCTGCAAGCCGATTTACGAAGAGCTGCTAGGGCTGGTCAGAGGACATCACTGGAGTCCGCAGTCTGGAAGACTTGCCAGAAAAATGCCCGTAACTATGTTCGCCGAGTGAGTGAGCTGGTTGGCGTTCGCATTTCTACCTTTTCAGTCGGTCCTGGCCGTGAGCAGACCAATATCTTGGAAAGCGTCTGGTCTAATTTATAAAAGAGTCAGCACAAGGAAATTGCTTCTTGTGCTTTTTGTAAGAAAAATTTCATATTAAGATTCATTTAAGATATATATTTTATGCTAATAGCATAAACAAAGACCTCCTAACTTTGTTTAAAAATCCTAAACTTTTTCATAATAATCTCCTGAAAGTCACCCCAGTGGTGGCTTTTACTTTTTCTGAGAAGTGCGGCAGGCTTGTGGTATAATGGGATAGACGACTAGAGATTTAGAAAGATAATGATGAATTATACGATTGAAGAAAAAGAAGCATTTATGCGGGAAGCTTTAAAGGAGGCGGAGATTGCCCTAGCTTATGATGAAATTCCCATCGGCTGTGTCTTGGTTAAAGAGGGGAAGATTATCGGCCGCGGTCACAATGCACGTGAGGAGCTGCAGCGGGCTGTTATGCATGCGGAAATTATGGCTATTGAAGAGGCAAATCGGCACGAAAATAGCTGGCGTTTGCTGGATACAACGCTTTTTGTGACCATTGAGCCATGTGTCATGTGCAGTGGAGCAATCGGTCTGGCACGCATTCCTCACGTTGTCTATGGAGCAGCAAATCAGAAGTTTGGAGCAGCTGGTAGCCTTTATGATATTTTGACAGATGAGCGCCTTAACCACCGTGTAGAAGTGGAGACAGGTGTCCTCCAAGAAGAGTGTGCTCAAATTATGCAGGAATTTTTCAGACAGAGAAGGAAAAAATAAAATTAGCCAAAATCAAAAGTTTGTGTTATACTAATTAATGGAGCAACAGTTTTGCGTGAAGCGGGTCAGGGGAGGAATCCAGCAGCCCTAAGCGATGTAAACTGTGTGCTCTTTTCTATTGCTCTTAATGAATCAAGCCTGAAAGGCGCAGATGAATCTTAGAGCAATGGATGCAGTTTTTCCCATAAGGGAAAAATCTGTAAACCTTATAGAGTCTTTTAGTGAATTAAGTCCAAAGGACGCAAAAGAACTTAGGTACATTGACGCAGTTCGAACGGACCTGAAATGAATTCAGCTGACATCCAATCTTAAGAAGCATATTGGTTTTCTTGTCAATCAAAATTATTCTTCTTAATAGGCCTAAAATTTGTTGACTTACGCAAACGATTGCTCTCAGTTATGTCCTAGGATTAGCTTATTTAGAAAAATAGTATAGAATAAAAAATGTAAACGTTTTAAAATAGTAAAAGCACTTGCTTATTTTTTCTTAAAGCGTTATCATAAAAGAAAAGAACAATTGGAGGATAAACATGACACATATTAAATTTGACTATTCAAAGGTACTGGATAAGTTTGTAGCACCACATGAATTAGATTATATGCAGCCTCAAGTGACTGCAGCAGATAATGCTCTACGAAACGGAACAGGTCCTGGAGCAGAAATGACAGGCTGGTTGAATTTGCCTGAAGAATATGATAAAGATGAATTTGCTCGTATTCAAAAGGCGGCTGCTAAAATCCAATCTGATAGTGAAGTGTTAATCGTCATCGGTATTGGAGGATCTTATTTAGGGGCACGTGCAGCTATTGATTTCTTGAATAATTCATTTGTAAACTTGCAAAGCAAAAGAAGAACGCAAAGGCACCTCAGATCCTCTATGCTGGAAACTCTATCTCTTCAAGCTATTTGGCTGATTTGGTAGACTATGTATCAGACAAAGATTTCTCTGTCAACATTATTTCTAAGTCAGGAACAACTACAGAGCCTGCTATTGCTTTCCGTGTCTTCAAAGAACTCTTGGTTAAGAAGTATGGTCAGGAAGAAGCAAATAAACGGATTTATGCAACTACAGACCGCGCTAAAGGTGCAGTTAAGGTTGAAGCAGATGCTAATGGCTGGGATACTTTTGTAGTGCCTGATAGTGTTGGTGGTCGTTTTACAGTATTGACAGCAGTGGGACTCTTGCCAATCGCAGCTGCAGGGGCTGATATCAGCAAGTTGATGGAAGGAGCAAATGCTGCTCGCAAGGCTTATGCTTCTGATAAGTTGGCTGAAAATGAAGCATATCAATATGCAGTTGTACGCAATATCTTGTACCGTAAAGGTTATTTGACAGAAGTTCTAGCTAACTACGAACCATCTTTGCAATACTTCTCAGAATGGTGGAAGCAACTGGCTGGTGAGTCAGAAGGTAAAGACCAAAAAGGTATCTACCCAACTTCAGCCAACTTCTCAACAGACCTGCACTCTTTGGGGCAATTTATTCAAGAAGGAACTCGTATCCTCTTTGAAACAGTTATTCGTGTAGATAAGCCTCGCAAAAATGTGTTGATTCCTGAATTAGCAGAAGACTTGGATGGCCTTGGCTATCTGCAAGGAAAAGATGTTGACTTTGTCAATAAGAAAGCAACAGATGGAGTGCTGTTAGCTCACACAGACGGCGGAGTGCCAAATATGTTTGTGACCCTGCCTGAGCAAGATGAGTTCACTTTGGGCTATACTATTTACTTCTTTGAGTTAGCTATTGCTCTTTCTGGCTACCTGAATGGTATCAATCCATTTGACCAGCCAGGAGTTGAGGCTTATAAGAAAAACATGTTTGCTCTTCTTGGGAAACCAGGCTTTGAAGAGCTGGGGGCTGAGTTGAATGCACGTCTTTGATTCTCATATGCTTTGAGTTCATTTAGAATATAAAAAGATCCACAAGTTCATTTCTTGTGGATTTTTTAGTACAAACCTCTTAATTAGTTTATTATTTTTTGAACAGTGTAAAAAAAGAGTGTCTTAATTCTTTTATGAAAGCGCTGTATAATTGCCTTGTAAATAAAAATTTGAGAGGTATCAAAATGAATGATTGGTTAGACATTAAAAGGCAAAAACAGTTCTTGTGACGGGTGCGTCATCTGGGATCAGTAAGGCAATCGTCGAAGAATTGTTGGAATTAGGAGTCAATGTAGCGAATTTTTGATCTTAGCGACAACGATTTGCGTCACCCGAACCTATTATTTGTAAAAGTTGATGTAACTTCTCGCTCTGAAGTAGAAGAGGGTGTTGCCAAAAATAGTGGAAAGATTTGGCAATATTGATGCGGTAGTCAATAATGCGGGGATTAATGTCCCTAGATTATTAATCGATGCAGAAAAATCCTAAAAGGTCCTTACGAGTTGGACGATGAGACGTTCGAAAAAAAGTAACAATGATTAATCAAAAAGGTTTGTATCTGGTTAGTCAGGCAGTAGGACGTATTTTAGTGAAAAAAATGGAAAAGGTGTAATTGTGAACATGGCTTCAGAAGCAGGCTTGGAAGGTTCTGAAGGACAAAGTGCCTATGCTGCAACGAAAGCGGCAGTCTATAGTTACACTCGTTCATGGGCGAAAGAGCTTGGTAAACATGGTGTACGTGTGGTTGGAATTGCTCCAGGAATTATGGAAGCTACGGGTCTTCGAACTCTTTCTTACGAGGAAGCTCTTGCTTATACCCGTGGAAAGACGGTAGAAGATATTCGAGCTGGTTATGCTTCAACTTCAACGACTCCATTGGGACGGAGTGGGAAACTACGGGAAGTAGCTGATCTTGTAGCGTTCTATATTTCAGACCGTTCTAGCTATATAACAGGTGTCACTACAAATATTGCCGGAGGTAAAACTCGCGGTTAAAACAATGAAGGTAGGGAAGAGAGTTGACCTTAGTAAATCGGTGGTATAATATTTTAGATAAAATGGTCTCGCAGCCAACTTATTCCTTGTTAGATATGCGCTCAGAACTGGATATTAGCTTGCAAACCTTGCAAAAGAGTATCCAACAATTAAATGATGTTTTGGCTCCTAATATCCAGATTATCGCACAAGATGATCAGTTAATGTTAGAAGTGTATGACTATACAGAGTTGGAAAGGATTTTATCTGGTAGTTTAAAACAGGAGAGTGACTTCAATTCTTCCAGTAAAAGAATTGCCTATTTGCTAAAACGTTTAATTGAGTCAACCTCCCCTCTTCTTATTGACGACTTGGCTGAGGAAGTAGGTGTTAGTAGAAGTACCCTTAATAAGGATTTAAAACAAGTAAAATCTTTGGCAGAGAGTTACTCTATCACTATTTCAGGAAAGCCCAACCGTGGGCTGGAGGTCTTGGGGAGCGAGCTGAATTTGCGCTTGCTATATATTCACCAAGTGGCTCCTTACTTTGAAGGAAGGACACTCACTGAGGCAACATCTTCTTTTCTGGAGACGCTAGTTCAGGACTATAAAATCCCTAAAGAAACACAGGAACTCCTTCGAAAGACCATTTCAATTATGGTGGAGCGTATTCATACATCTAGAGTGTTGAATTGTCCTATTCCTTACTATAGGAATGATTTAACAGAGACACCTTTAGCTGAGAAATTAATCTATCATATTGAAATGACTTATAAGATTTCCCTCAGTCAGTTTGAGATAGACTTTTTGTGTTTTCCGTTTAATGTCCGTTTTATTGACACTTTAAGCAAGACATCTTATCAATCTGAACAGCTTGCAAAGATTTTTTTCAAGGGATTGTCAAGAAAGTCAAAGAAACAATGTTGGTTCACTTTGATGATGAAGAATTATTTGAAGAAATCAAATCTCATCTAGGCCCCTTAATCAATCGACTGATTTTCCATGTGCAAGCTAATGATATATTTCATGGCGAGGTTCAAACTCAATATCCTTTTGCTTTTGAAATGGCAAAAATAGCTGGAGAAGAACTATCTGCAATTTTTGGTTCTGAATTGGAATTATCTGAAATTGGATATCTGGCTTTGTATTTTGAAATGATTTTAAGAAAGCAAAATTCTGCTGTAAAGGGTTCTCGCAAGCAGATAGCTGTAGTTTGCACAACAGGAAGAGGAACTGCTACGATGATTATTCAGCAACTCAGACGAGTCCTTGGAAATGATGTAGACATTACTCAGTATTCTGAAGAGGATTTTAATGTGGATTTGAATCAGGACTATTTCGCGATTTTTACGACAGTTCCTCTAAAATATAAAGATTCTAAATCTCCAGTCATTCAAGTTAATCATCTTTTTGATGATCAATGGCTGCAGGAAGAATGGCAGAGGGCCAATGCTTTTCATCAAAAAAATCTAGAAACAGTCAGCTTACGTTTTCTTCGGTTGAGCCCCCAAAAAACCTATCAGCAATACTTGCTAAATATGGTTGCAGAGTTAGAGAAACTTCAGATGATTGATGAAGGTTTTAGAAATCGGATAATTGATAGGGAGAAAAAACAATCAACCATTTTTGGTGGAGGAATTGCCTTCCCCCATACAATTAACCAGGGTTATGCAAAGACTATTTTAATGTTCGGAAAACTAGAAGAGCCTTATCAAAAAGGAGATGAATGGATTGAATTTATCTTTCTAGTCGCCATACCCTCAGAAATTGAAAGAAAAAAATGGAAAGTGAATTGCTGGAATTGTATGACGATATTTTTCGAATTGCAGGAGAGCCTTCTCTAAAAGAAGCATTGAGGGCTGTAGAAACAGAGACAGAGTTTCTATCATTTTCTAAGAGCAAAGGAGTATTTTAATGAATTCGCTAATAATTTTCGCTGTATTTGTCATGGCAGCTTATATATTTCAAATGTTCCTCGGCTGGCAGCAACTCAAAGACTTCAATAAGACCTATACGATGCTCCGAAAAACTGGGGCGCGTAGCGAGTGGCAGGAAGTCCGGAAGAATAAAATCCGGTACGATTGTCATGTTCGCGGTTGATGAAAACGGTCGGGTTCTTAAAGCTAGCAAAATGCAAGGAGTAACAATCTTAGCGCGTTTTCAAAATATGGATGATTATGTCGGAGAAGACATCCATTATTTTGACAAGTATAATCCTCTTGTGAGAAAAGAAAATAAGTTGATGCAATCAGCCATAGAAGATGCTAGAAAAGTCTATCTTTGGCATGAGGCAGGTATTGAGAAAGAGACAAGTTCTTCTGATTCTTTTCTGGGATTCGGCTTTTATACGAATTACTTACAATTATCTATTAAACAGTTATTTAAAAAAAATAAGAAAAGGAGTTCCTTATGAATCACATTACAAAATTTGCAGAGAGTTTTATGAAACTCTTCCAATTAGGTGGAGAAACCTTTATTAGCTGGATGACAAATATTGTACCGCTTGTCTTAATGCTATTGATTGCAATGAATACCCTTATCGCTTTCTTGGGAGAAGAAAAGGTCAATTCCTTGGCTAAGATTTCTGCCAAAAATCCTGTTAGCCGTTATATGATTTTACCTTTCATTTCAGCCTTTATGCTGGGGAATCCGATGGCGATCAGTATGGGACGCTTCTTGCCAGAATATTATAAACCTAGTTTTGTAGCAGCTCAGATGCAGTTCTGCCATACTTCAAATGGTGTATTCCCACATATCAATCCTGGGGAATTGTTTGTATGGATGGGAATTGCGACAGGAATTCAAACTTTAGGTTTAAGTCAGATGGACCTGGCAATCCGTTACATGCTTGTAGGAATTATCATGAACTTTGTTGGTGGATGGGTAACAGATTTTACGACTGCCTATGTTGCAAAACAGCAAGGTGTTACCTTGAGTAAAACATTTGATTGATAGAAAGAGTGAAATTATGTCATATAAGAGTATAAAAGTTGTTAAAGGAAATGGTGGTTTCGGAGGCCCTTTGGTCATTACACCTAGTGAGGCTAAGCATAAATTTATCTATATCACTGGCGGCGGAGAAAAGCCAGATATTGTAGATAAAATTGCTGATTTGACCGGTATGGAAGCTGTTAACGGGTTTAAAACTTCTATCCCTGATGAGGAAATTGCTTTAGCAATCGTGGATTGCGGCGGTACTCTTCGCTGCGGTATTTATCCTAAAAAGGGGATCCCTACAATCAATATTGTCGCTACAGGGAAAAAGTGGCCCTCTAGCACAATATATCACCGAGAAATCTATGTGTCAGCAGTTGGCCTTAATCAAATTTCTGCTGCTAATGAAGACGAAAAAGCGACAACTGTGGTAACAGAAAAGCCAACTTACGATACTAGTAAAAAAATTACAGAGCAAAAAGCTGAAACAAGTATTGTAGCAAGAATTGGGATGGGCGCTGGGAAGGTCGTTGCGACTTTCAACCAGGCTGCTCGTGAAGCCATCCAAACAATGCTCAACACGATCATTCCTTTCATGGCCTTTGTTTCCTTGCTGATTGGGGTTATTCAAGGTTCAGGTGTTGGAAATTGGCTGGCAAAATTAATGGTTCCCCTAGCGGGGAACATCTGGGGACTCATTTTGATTGGCTTTATCTGTTCCTTGCCATTCCTATCTCCTTTGTTAGGCCCCGGAGCTGTTATCAGTCAGATTATCGGAACCTTAATTGGAGTCGAAATCGGAAAAGGGAATATTCCGCCCCAAATGGCTCTGCCAGCTATATTTGCTATCAACACTCAAAACGGTTGTGATTTCATTCCTGTAGCACTCGGTCTATCTGAAGCCAAGTCTGAAACAGTTGAGGTTGGTGTCCCTTCTGTGCTTTATTCACGCTTTCTCAATGGTGTTCCGCGGGTGCTAGTAGCTTGGATAGCTAGTATTGGTCTTTATCAATAGACCTTTGATAGATGCACGTAAACAGAGCAACTATTATGTTAAACTTATCTATAAGCATAAGTTTAAGACAAATTAGAGAAAGGATAAATAGGAATTAGATGAAGAAAAATTTTTGAAGCTAAAAGTAATTCAAGTAGGGCCTGAAGCTCAGAATATGATTCAAGATGCCAATATGCTCATTTTATTTGGAGAAGAAGCACCGGAAGATTTAGCAGAGTATTGTTTTAAGATTGATAACAAAAAAATCTGCTAGGTTCAATACTAGAAGGCGGCAAGCTGGTGGTAGATAATCAGGAATATTCGATTAGTTCCGTGGGAAATGTAGTAGAAAAAATTTTAACTGGACTGGGCCATATCACGATTTCTTTTGATGGTTCAAAAGAGGGGAGCCTTCTAGTACACTCCATGTCGCAGCAGACCAAGCAGTAGTAATTGAAAAAGGCTCTACCATTCAGATTTTTTTGAAGTAGCTCAAGTAGGATAAAAATATCTAAATAAGAATACTAGAAAAAAATAAGAGTCTAAAAACTTGATTCAGAGCCTGGGCAAAAGTCCAGGCTTTTGAGTCTAAATTAGAAAAAAATAGATGACGCAGTGGTTGATTGGCATCTTCCTTCGCTTTTTTTAAGCCCCAAAGATTGCCTGATCAACTGTGCGGGGGTGGGAAGACGAACTTTTTAACTTGTTTGAAGTTCTTTCCCACTCCCTTTTTGATTGGAAGAATAATTTATGTTATAATATTGTAAAATTTGTCATTATTTTTCAATATTTTCGCAATATGACAAATCAACAAAATTTATAAGGAGAAAACCATGTCAGATAAAGATGGACAAGGTCAAGTGCAAGGGACTTGGCAAGAAAATCAAACTAGCCAGCCAATGCAAGGGAATTTCCAGCAGATTCAGCCACAAGAATTACCTGATAAGAAAGGCAATATCGGAAAAGTCATAGGACTTTCAGTTTTTGCTCTTATAATTGGTCTTTTGATTGGCAGCGGTTCAGCTTATTTTATCGGCAAGCAGGCGCAGACAAATAAGGATATGCAAAGAATTAAACGCTTAAGTAAGGCTCAGGAGGAAGCCAAAGAAAATGGCGACAGCTTTACTACAGACGGGCAGTCGGTTCAGTTTAATTGGACTTTGAAAGACTTGGGACGGTTGAGCTATACAAATGATGAAGGATTAGGTCTGACGGCTGATCAAATCGTTGAAACTTATGGCTTGGCTAGTTCAGCAGAATATGATCGTAATCGTCTGTTACTCCGATGGGGCCCTTCTGTCAGGGGATAAGGAGCAAAAATATTTCTTTTTCAATTTGATAAAGTTGACCAGAACTACTATCTGAGGCAAGTGGTAGTTGGAGATTCTTTTAAAGAATATAGAAAAGGGAAGGAAACGACAGATTGGAGCGTATTATCTCCCAAAGACCTTGAACGTTTGAAAAAAGGAGACAAGGAAACGGGTGAAGGAGGAACAGCTTTATCAGAGGTTCTGAAGAAGCATCCTGTTCCGTCAGAAATTGTCATCACAAGCGAGCGTGATGTGGATAATAAGATTATCTCCAACCGTCTGATTGCTGAGGTGACTTATAAAAACAGAAGATGGTTATGAATACCTATTGTTTGTAGGCCAGCCAGATGGAAATTTCTTATATATAAAGTCAGAGGAAATGTAAGTTTTTAGTTATTTAGTTTATCTTTTGTGACTGACTGCTTTCAAAGTATTTCGTTATTAAAAGAGAGCTGATAAGACTATTGGAAATAAATAAGAAAGAGGAAAGAAGATTGACAGAACAGCAAACACAGCATTCTTTTGAGCCTTCAAAGAATGCTCAGTCGCAAGAGAAATTCCCGCATCATTTTCAACCTCAGCAGAGCCATGTTTCAAGTCCGCAGGGACCAACCCCACCTTTGGCCAAGAATAAATCTTGGAAAGGAATCCTGATAGGCGGAGCCTTGCTCTCTCTTGGTCTTGGACTAATCGGAGGGGGAATCTGGGGCTATAGAATGGGAGTAGCGGATGTTATCAAAGGGGAATATCCTGTGCTCCATCCTTTAGCAAATGCTAGGGAATCAAAGAGAGATCAATCAGATCAGTACATTGACCCTGATACTACTGAGTTCAAGTGGGATATTGATAGTTTGTCAGAGTTACGGTTCAATACTATTCAGACAGATACGAATGGTACTTCAGTGGAAGATATTCTTGATAAATATGGCAAGGCTTTAAAAGAAGAAATCTCTCGTGACAGCCTTGATTTAGAGTGGGGAACGCTTCAAGATTCTGATGATGAGGAGGACTGGCCAGTTTATTATACAGATCAAACTGCTTCTCTGGATTTTGAGAAGAAAAAAGATGGTTTCTATCTGAATAGTCTTCATATCTATAATATTCGCTTTGAAGGAAGCAAACATAATGCTGAGGACGAAGCGATGGCGGCTGATTACTTTGAAAAATTGAAAAAAGGCGATGCAAAGACTGGTAAGGATGGCATTTCCTATAAGGAAGTTTTTAAGGAATATGGCAGTCCGAGGAGTATCTATATTCGTGTAGATGAAGATTTCAGTGAGGATACTAGTCAAACCATTATGGAGGTGGCTTATGACGCTCCTAATGATGGTACTTATAGGTTGTTCTTCGTTCAGCAGGAGGACGGAAACTATCTTTTGTCCACTACTGCCAATAAATAAAATAGAACTCAAATAATAAAAGGAGAAACGATGTCAGAACAAAATAAACCGCAGGAACAATCTTTAGAAGGATTAGCTCCGTATCCACAGCAAGTCCAGTCATCAGACTCAGGACAATTTGTAGCTAACTCAACAGAGGGGCAGCCTTTCCCAACAGAAGGAGACAGTCCTGAAATGATGAATCCTAATCAAGATTTTGGTGTTCAGCAACCCATTTTTGAAGCTCCTCAGCAGCAGATGCCTCAGCAGGATAATTGGGGAAATCCTGCTTTTCAAGAAGCAATTCCTCAGGGATTTAATCCAGCTGGTCAGAACTTTGCCGGACCACAGCAAGCTGCAAACTTCGCTGCCCAGCCAAGTCCAGAGCCAAAGAAAAATAGTACGGGCAAGCTGATAGGATTTTTAGGAATAGGTTTGGCAGCGGGACTATTGCTAGGAGGTCTTGGCGGCTATTTCCTAAATGATTTTATGGGTGGGGGAAGTGTGCCAAGTCTGTCTCGAAAGGGACATCAAAGCGATGTTGCTTCTTTTGTGGCTCCGTCAAAAGAGGATGTGTATGAGTGGGAAGTGAAAGACTTTGAAAAGCTGAGCATTGTTAGTGCGGATGATGAAGGATTGACCCCTGAACAAGTAGTCAAAGATTTTGGCTTGGCCAGCAGTGTGACGTTTCAGGAAGAAGGGCTCTCATTGTCTTGGTTACCTGACTCTAGTTATACCACTCTGACCTTTATGAAACACGAGGATGGTAGCTACCATCTTCAGGGTATGAGTATTATGCCCGGCAGTGACAGCTATAATAAAAAGGTATCTAGCCAGATTACAGAGAGCTTAAAGACGGGTGATGCGGAAACAGGCGAGGGCGGTTCTTCCTTTAAAGAAGTAATCAAGGAATACCCAGAATATCAACATATCTCAGTTTATGGGGATGGTGAATCAGAGCCGAAGATGCTTGTAAACTATGAAACCTCTTCAAATAAGGAGATAACTTTGACTTTTATCCGTCAGGAAAACGGACAGTATCTATTGAGTAATCTTTCTAAATAGAATAAATGAATAGGGGTGCTTATCTCACAAGCTGGAAGCTCTGAACGGTACGCAAAAGATTAAAATAACCATTGATGCTAACAGCGGGAACATTTTGAACGAAAGAATTAAATAATATCGTTGGTATATGGTTTGGAATTGCTTTGTTAGGCACGGACGAAAGTTCGTGTCTTTTTCCTTGTAGATTTAGAGCTAAACCTGTTCAAAATATGATATACTGGAACAAGACTGTCTTAGCGAAACATTGCCTTTTCAAAGTGTTTAGAGGAAGGGTGAACTGAGAAGTTAAAAGGACTATTCATCAAAGTCTCACATTAGTTATTTTTGTTGTAAAATATTTTAAATAGTAAATGATGTTTTAAAAAAGTTATTGATACAGATATGGTATTTCTAGCTTATTGAAGAAAGAGAAGCTAGCGACTGTCTGTTAGAGCAGATCTATCAAAATAAATAACAAATGCTATCTTACTAATGCTGATTAGTTTAAAAAATATGATTGGGAGAATATATGGAAAAAAGAAATCTGGAAGCCTTAAGACGGGAACATAAATCAAAATTTAACAAGGTTCAGCCTAAAAGAAGTGGCATCAAACATTCTGTATCACAATCCAAAAAATCTGAAGAAGAGAAATCTCAGGTTTTGGCTCAATCTCAAATGATTGAGAAAAAAGTAGTAGAAAAAATAGAAAACATTGAGTTCAATGAATCCTCTTCTAATCCAGTAATTAATGTAAGCGACAAAGATAGTAGGGCTCAGTTAAGCTATCAGGATGTTTCAGAGACTCCAGACGGCTTGAGAACTGAAACAGAGATTAAACGAGTTTCAACGGCTGAGTCAGATGACTTCTTACACCTGAGGGAGAGAGAGTTATCTCGCCTTATTTTTGCTTTAGAATCCTTGAAATCTAAGAAGAAAGAATCACTCTATTTTAAGGATGAAACTAATCGTCCAGACTCAGAACTTGTATCTGAAGCAGAAGAGTATGAGCTTCGTCCGAGATTTAGTGCTGAGGAGCTCGCTAAAAAAGAAGAGAATGAGGCTTTTTGGAAGGAAAATTCGGAGTCTTCATCTGATAGTTCTATGGGTTGGAAACTTATGTGGGCGTTTTTCATGTTACTCATAGGACTAGGAGCTGCAGGGCTAGTTTCCAATCCAAGTTCTAAAACAAACAATATTTATAATGATTCTTTTGATATTTATCAGGGGGGAACGTCATCTAACAGCGAAAAGGATTTAACTTCTACTAATCGTTCAGAATTGATTGCTGGAGAAGAATATCAGTTCCATATCACTTATGATGATATCGCACTTTTGTTTGCGGATTTTAAAGGAACTGCCTCTCGTTTAACAGCAGATGAAGTGGTTGCTAAGTTAGGAAAAGCGAAATCTGGGAGAGAACATAATTATGATAATCAAATAATAACACTGAATTTAGATTATCCTGATGCAGGATCAAATGCTTCGGTTTCAATTTCTTTTTCTAGTTACGGTAGTGTGGGAACGCCTAAATTAGATTCTCTGTTTAGTCATCATCTTAGCAGCAACAGTTTACCAAATCGAAATTCTCAATTAACTCGTCAAGATTTTTCTGGTATAGAGAAAGGGAAATCCTACCAAGAAGTTGTCGGTCAATTGGGATTGCCAGATAGTCTTTCTATCTATACAAATTACATATCTTCTAGCAAAGTGTCTATTAGTTACCAGTTATCTGATGGCCAAATAGTTCATCTTTCTTTTGAAATCTCTGATTCTCAAGATTATATATTAGAAAAAAGTCCTGACTTAGAGGATGGAGCAGGAGAAACAAACACTTAGTGCTTGATGTAGAAGCTAATTTTGTTCAAGGTGCAAAAGCATAGAGTTTAAAAAATACAATAGGAGAATGGATGAAAAAAAGAGATTTAGAGTCATTGAGACAACAGCACAAGGCTAAATTTACAGGAGGTAAATCGGCGTCAGCTAAAAAAGAGCAGCGACAACCTCAAAAAAGTCCTGATATTGATAAAACGAAAGAAGAATCACATCAGTTACCAACAGGAGAGAAGAAACTCGAAACAAAAACTGATTGGAAGCAAGGGGAGTTTGTAGAGAAGAGGAGAAAAAATTTAAAGTGGGTCTGGACAAGCGGGTCAATTCTTTTAGTGATATTGGTGCTTATTCCTATTTTTCGATATGTTTCTTCAAATAAGGGAAGTCAGGAACGCAACACCTATCAATCTAGTTGGTCCTCTAGTAAGGAAAGTGAGAGTTACTCTTTTTCGGAAACATCATCTCGCTCATGGGAGGTTCCTGAGGATGAGACTTCTCAAGAAGCGACAGCTTATGTTGATAAGAAAGCAGCTAACTTCGCTTGGACATTTGATGATATCTTAGCTCTTCAAGTCTATTCATCTGAACAGCAAGGAAGTGGACAAGACGCTCCAACTGCCGAAGAAATTATCGAACGGTTTGGGAAGGCAACTTCTGGAGGAGAAAGCAATAACGGTAGCGACGATACACTTTATCTTTTTTATAGTGAATCGAGTGGACAACAAACAGCTAGTCTTTTGTTCAAAAAAATTGACGGCAAGTACCGACTGAGCACAATTCGTGGTAACCAACTGAGCAGTTCGCTTTACTCAAGTGGCTCAGAAACGCTGACTGAAGCAGATTTCCAGGACTTGAAAGCAGACGAGTTTGGTCAAGGTGCCCACATTCAAGATGTGGTGTCGCGTTTTGGTTTGCCACAAGTTATCAACAAGTCTGTAGACTATAAAGACAGAACGATTGTCTATCTCAAATATAAGCTGACGAATAAAAGCTATCTTTACTTAGACTTTGCCTTATCAAAGACAGGGGATTATCGACTGACTCGGAAGTATGTTTATTGATAAGAAGATTTTTGTTCTACGGTTTAGGATTATTTGATTGAGGATAATATGATAGTTGGGGCATAAAGGAGAGAATGATGGCAAGAAAAGATTGGGAGAGTCTGCGTCAGAAGCGTCAAACTAAATTTCAACAGGGTCAGAAGAGAGCAGGAAAAGTTCAAGGAGAACAGAAACTAGCTATTACTGAAGCAGAGTACCAAGAATTTGCGAAGAATAGGGTGGAAAACAAGAGCTCTACTCAGGTCGAGAGAGACGGGAAAGGAATTCTTGGACGTAAGCTTGTTAATAAACAAGTGTTGTGGTCATCAGTAGGTTTCTTGTCCATCTTCTTGCTTTTATCAGTTCCTTATTTGGTAAAACAGCTTGAATATTTCTTATCCCCTCAGAGAGTATTGGATGAATATGTGGATGAAGGGAACAATCATTTTGACTGGACTTATGAGGATATTAGCCAGCTTCAACTACAGAAAAAAAGTGATGTTGATGAGCGAAGCGGGTCTGGACTAACACCCAAGGATATTGTTAAGAAATTTGGTAAAGCGCAGTCAGGTAATCTAGCTCCTTTCCTGAATCAGACTGATGGGCGCATGAGTCTTTTCTATTCTCGAGAAGAACCGCGGCAGCGTTTGTCTTTCTACTTTGAAAAAATAAATAATGAATATCAGTTGTCAGGTATTTATTCTTATAATCTTGCTAGTTCGCAGTATGCTCAAAGCCGAACGGATCTAAAAGAGGAAGATTTTGAACATCTTGTCCTTGGTAAAGAGTTTCAAAACGAAGATGGAACTAGCTATCAGGAAATTTTAGAGAAATTTGGTCTATCAAAATACATAGAAGTTGATTCCGGTGGCGAGAGTAGTCAAAAGCTGAATGTGTTGTATAAGTTGGAGAATGGGAAATATGTAAGTCTCTGGTTCACCGTTTCTCAGGCCGGTGACTATCTTCTTTACGAAAAACATATCACTTGATGTTAGCTACCTTGAGAGCGAAAAGTATCGGTAGGCAATAATCGGAGACGCTTATGAGTATTCATTGCAGTGGAAAATTAAAAATATCCTCTATTGTGCGACCAAGGTTCATTTTAATTGAATGGATAGTATTTGTCAGATTTTGAAAAAGTAGGCAGACGGTCTTCTTTGTTTTGAAAAAAATAATTGCTAGAAAAAATAGGAATTTGGTTTATTTAAGGAGAAGAGCATGGGAAGAGGGCGGAAAGTTCAACGGGAGTGGTCAAAGAAGCCAGGATTCAACAAGCAAGCAACTAGTGTGTTCTCTGATAGCAGTCCTCAGGGGGAAGTTTTTGAGGCTACAGCTAAAGAAAAACAGCAAAAAAAGTTGGCAGGTAGTCGAAAACCTAAACTTATATCAAGTTTAGGTCAGTCTCGATACGCCTCTTTGTTAGTAGTTTCTACAGGTCTAGTGCTAATTACTTGTTTTGCAATACTTGTATCATATATGTGGCCAAGGTCCAAGCAAGTACGAAACCAGTCATCAGTGCAGTCTACTAGTACAGTTCAGAATGAATCAGAAGATAACATAAAGAAGCTGACTGAAGATTATTCTGACCTTATAGAAGAGAATCGACAAATAGACTTCCAAATAGAAGATATACTACAGATGGTAAAAACGATGAAAGAACCTAATGTGCTTCCACAGGATGTTGTCGAGAAGTATGGAAAGCTAGTTCCGGTAGCATCGATAATAGCGTGAAAGGCAGTCAACTAGTAGAACTGACATATAAACTAATAGGAGAGAAAGGAGATATTACCTTAAGGTTTAGGGATGTTGAGGGTAGAACAGAGCTCTCATTAGTATACGTTAGATTATTTCGTAATGCTTGGGGGCCAGTTACGAAATCGGTTGATGATTACCGAACTCTTATCCCTCAAGATAAGCAAGAAGGATTGGAAGTAAAACAGGCCATAGCAGAACTGGGGATGCCTAAGACTATTTATGCTTCTAAATCAGTTAAGGGGCAAGTTAATTCAATTAGTCTAAGTTACTCAACCACAGACAATATGACTGTTTCTTTGTATTTTGACGAAGTGAATGGGCTTTACCGTCTAAAAAGTTTGTTGACTAGCACGGTCTGAGAAGATAGACCAGAAACGCTAGGATCTTCTTTAAAAATCAAGAGGCTGGCAAAAATAGAACTAGAAAAATCCTGATGAGAGCATCAGAAAGGTATTGAGGTAGTAAAAGTCTAAGGAATAGATGGGACCAGTCGTAATGGGCCTTATCTCAATCGGGTATCTAGAGAGTCCTAAAACATTTGGAGCTTCCAAATACTTATTACAAAGTAGGAATCAAGGAACATTAATCTGAGTCTATGTTAGATTAGAATCTACTGTCATTTGAAATTTGAGGAGGATAAGGGTGGGAGACTCCATTTAAAAAATATTCAATCCTCTGAGTAGGAAATAATAGTATCATTCTAATAAAGTGCAAACTAAACTTCTGAATTGTGTTATAATAGATAAATATTAGATGGCTAGGAGAGAGTATATCTTTCTCTACATAAAGAAATGGAAAGAACAAAGAGGTAAAGCTATGTCTGCTACTAAAATGAACGCTCAAGAAATTATCAAATTTATCGCTGATGCCAAGAAAAAAACTCCGGTCAAGGTGACCTTTAATGGAGAATTGCACGGTTCGATTCCTTGGTCTGTTGTGAAGTTAGGCAATGTTCTTTTTGGGGATTGGGAAGAAATCAAGCCACTCCTAGTGAACTTAGAGGAAAATAAGACCTATGTCGTAGAGCAGGATGCCCGCAACTCAGCGGTGCCGCTTTTGGACAAGCGTGACCTCAATGCCCGTATTGAGCCAGGCGCTATTATCCGTGACCAAGTCGAAATTGGTGATAATGCTGTCATCATGATGGGGGCGGTCATCAATATCGGTGCAGAAATTGGTGCTGGGACCATGATTGATATGGGTGCTATTCTGGGCGGCCGAGCGATTGTCGGCAAAAACAGTCATGTCGGTGCTGGTGCGGTTCTGGCGGGAGTCATTGAGCCGGCTAGTGCTGAGCCAGTTCGGGTTGGAGACAATGTGCTGATTGGTGCCAATGCGGTTGTAATCGAAGGTGTACAAATTGGCAGTGGTTCCGTTGTTGCGGCCGGTGCGATTGTGACCCAGGATGTTCCGGAAAACGTAGTAGTTGCTGGCGTTCCGGCACGAGTTATCAAGACCATTGACGAGAAGACCCAGCAGAAGACAGCTCTGGAAGACGCCCTACGTACTCTTTAAAAATAGCATAAAGATGAATTGATTGGGTGCGGCCCAACACTTTGACTGGTCTGACAAGATTTTAAAGGAAAGAAAAATGCTTGATTATCTGAACATTCGCCGCGATTTACACCAGATACCAGAAATTGGTCTGGAAGAATACAAGACTCATGCCTACTTGATGCAGGTCATTGATGACCTGACAGCTGGCCTAGACTTTGTGGAAATCCGAACTTGGCGGACTGGTATTTTGATCTTTATCAAAGGAAGTTCACCAGATAAGACGATTGGCTGGCGAACAGATATTGATGGTTTGCCGATTGTGGAGGATACAGGACTGGACTTTGCCAGTACTCATGAAGGTCGCATGCATGCCTGCGGACATGATATGCACATGACGGTGGCTCTAGGTCTGCTGGAACAAGCTGTGAGCGCTCAGCCTACCCACAATCTGCTCTTTCTCTTTCAGCCTGCTGAGGAAATGAAGCTGGCGGAATGCTCATGTATGAAGACGGTGCTTTTGGCGACTGGCTGCCAGATGAATTTTACGGACTTCATGTGCGGCCGGATCTCAAAGTTGGTGATATTGCGACTAACAGAGGAACTCTCTTTGCTGGCACCTGTGAGGTCAAGCTGACTTTTAAGGGGAAGGGAGGCCATGCGGCCTTTCCTCATGAAGCCAATGATGCTTTGGTGGCGGCTAGCTACTTTATCACCCAGGTGCAGACCATTGTCAGTCGCAATGTCGATCCTATCGAGGGGGCGGTTGTAACCTTTGGTTCGCTCCATGCTGGCACGACCAACAATGTCATCGCAGAAACGGCCTTTTTGCATGGCACCATTCGGACTCTGACTCAGGAGATGAACCTCTTGACCCAGAAACGTTTACGGGAAATAGCAGAGGGGGATAGCCCAAAGTTTCGGTCTGGAATTGGACTTGGAACTTAAACAAGGTGGTTATCTGCCTGTAGAAAATCATCCTGATCTGGCAGGTGAACTGATGGACTTTTTCCAGAAGGAAGAAGGGGTGGAGTTGATTGATATTGCGCCGGCGATGACAGGTGAGGATTTTGGCTATCTGCTCAGCAAGGTCAAGGGCGTCATGTTCTGGCTGGGAGTGGATAGTCCCTATGCCCTCCATCATCCCAAGATGACACCGGATGAGGCCGCACTGCCCTTTGCTATTGAAAAGATTGGGAAATTCCTAGATTATAAAATCAACGAAAGATAAGAAAAGGGTGGACGAGCTGCATGAAAAAAGAGCTGAGACAAACTGTACTGAACCAGATGAAGAAACTGTCAGGAAAAGAAAAAGAACAGGCAGATAGCTGGCTGACCCAGCACTTGCTCAGTTCAGCAGCTTATCAAAACTCTCAGGTTATCGCTACCTATCTTTCTATGCCGCATGAAGTCTCAACTGCAGCCTTTATCAGACAGGCTCAGTTGGACGGCAAGCGGGTTTTAGTGCCTAAGACCTATGGCCAGGGTCGGATGATATTTGTGGATTATGATGAAAGTCGCCTTCAAAAAAGCTCTTTGGTCTCATGGAGCCGATAAGTGAAGAGGCTGTGGACAAGACAGAAATTGATCTGATTCATGTGCCGGGTGTGGTTTTCAATTCTCAAGGCTTTCGGATCGGTTACGGCGGTGGTTACTATGACCGTTATCTGGCTGATTTTGCAGGAGCATCCATCAGCAGCATCTATAGTTTTCAAAATTCTGATTTTGAGCCTAATTATCACGATATAGCAGTAAAGGAAGTACTGATTTATGAACTACATCTATGATAAAAAATATCCTGTGACCAGTGTTTTGTTAATTCTAACAACACTTGTCTTTGGGGGGATGCTTATTTTACGTGGCTTTTCTTATGCTGAAGCACAAACGGTCTTTGAATTTGGAGCAGTGTATTCTCCAACTATTATCATGAATCCCATTCAGATATGGCGCCTCTTTTCTGCTATCTTTGTGCATATTGGCTTGGAGCACTTTGTGGTAAATGTTATTACTCTTTATTTTATTGGACGGCAGGCAGAAGACATTTTTGGCTCACGAAATTTCTTTCTGCTCTATATGATGTCTGGCCTAATGGGAAATATCTTTGTCTTCTTTTTCAGTCCGGATGCTCTATCAGCAGGAGCTTCAACCGCCTTGTTTGGACTTTTTGCCTCTATCGTGACCCTGCATTATGTCGTTCGCGACAGCTACATTCAGCAGCTGGGGCAGTCTTATATGACCTTGATTGTGGTCAATATCATCTTTAGTTTCATGCCTAGTATCAGCTTGGCGGGGCATTTGGGAGGTTTGATTGGTGGCATACTCTGTGCGGTCATTCTCCCTATCAAAGGCTCAAGCAATGCTTTTAAACCTGCTCAGCGCTGGTTAGTCCTATTCGGTTATCTAGCCTTGGCCGCCCTTCTGATTTTTCTTGGCTTTCATCATTCCTTGATTTAATGAATCTTTAGAAAATAACTGATGAAATATCAAAAAAAGAGGTTGGGAACCTCTTTTTTATAGCTAAAATTTTATTTTCAAAGTTAGTTGTTTGAATCAATTATTTTTTACTTTGTTTTTTCTCTAACGTATGACCCAAGTCAATGATATACTGCTTCAAGGAGTCTTTGACCTGCGGATGTTTGAGGGCGTAGTCGATAGAAGTCTTCATAAAGCCGAACTTGTCGCCGACATCATAGCGATCGCCCTTGAATTCGCGAGCGAACACGCGCTGCGTCTTGTTAAGAGTATCAATCGCATCGGTCAGCTGAATCTCATTTCCAGCACCTGGCGCTTGCTTTTCCAAGATTTCAAAAATTTCTGGTGTCAGCAGGTAACGGCCGATAATAGCCAAATCACTCGGTGCATCCTCAGGTTTTGGCTTTTCGACGAAAGTTTCTACGCTGTAGAGACCTTTGACACCTTCACCTTGAGGGGCAATCACACCATAAGAGGAAACTTCATCATGAGGCACCTGCATGACAGCGATGGTAGAAGCATGAGTAGCTTCGTAGTCATCAATCAATTGCTTGGTCAGCGGCACAGCCTTATCATTGGTGATGTCCATGAGATCATCGCCCAGCATGACAACGAAAGGCTCGTTTCCTACGAAAGCCTTAGCTTGAAGGACAGCATCTCCCAGTCCGCGCGGATGGCTCTGACGGATAAAGTGCAGACCGATACCAGTGGTTTCATCGACCAATTTGAGCAAGTCGTCTTTACCCTTTTCTTTGAGGTTGTATTCCAATTCAAAGTTTGAGTCAAAGTGGTCTTCGATGGAGCGTTTTGACTTACCTGTGACAACTAGAATATCTTCAATTCCAGATTTGAGAGCTTCCTCAACGATAAACTGGATGGTTGGCTTGTCAACGATTGGCAACATTTCCTTGGCCAGTGCTTTAGTAGCTGGCAGGAAGCGGGTTCCGAGACCAGCTGCAGGGATGACGGCTTTCTTAACTTTTGACATAATTATTTCCTTTCTATTAGAACGAAGTCCATTCGTTCTCAGCCTTGAATTCATTGTTCATGATTTCATAAATGGCATCTTTGATATTACAATTTTGATAAATAACCTTGTAAATAGCCTGGGTAATCGGCATATAAACATCCAGCTCCTGGGCCAGTTCATAGGCAGCCTTGGTGGTGGAAATCCCTTCGATAACCATGCCCATATTGGCTTCAATATCAGATAATTTCTCGCCGCGTCCTAGAGCATTGCCGGCCCGCCAGTTGCGGGAGTGGACAGAGGTCCCTGTGACAATCAGGTCACCGACACCAGATAGACCGCTGTAGGTTAGAGGGTTGGCTCCTAACTTGACACCTAGACGCGTGATTTCGGCCAGACCGCGTGTGATAATAGCTGCCTTGGCGTTATCACCATAGCCTAGTCCATGGAGAGCACCAGCTCCAACTGCGATGATGTTTTTCAGAGCGCCTGCAGTCTCTACTCCGATGACATCGGTGTTGGTGTAGAGGCGGAAGTAGTGATTGCTGAAGAGCTCCTGCACATACTTAGCTGTTTCTAGGTCCTTAGAAGCAGCAGTAATTAGGGTAATATCGCGTACAATGGTTTCCTCAGCATGGCTGGGACCTGAGACGACGACAATCTCGCTGCGTAGCTCTGCAGGGATTTCTTCTTCTAGGATAGTTGAAATCCGTTCGTGGGTATTGGGTTCCAGTCCCTTGGAGGCGTGCATAATTTTCACCTTGTGGTCTAGAGCCTGAGCTACTTGTTTGGCTACCAGACGGGTTACCTTGGTCGGCACGACAAAAAGCACAGCATCCGCATCTTTTAAAGCTTCTTCTAGGTCATTATAAGCTTTGATCTTTTCGTCCAGTACAATGTCTTTGAAATAGCGTTTATTGGTGTGCTCGTTGTTGATTTCGTTGATTTGCTCAGCGATATTTCCCCAAATACGAACCTGGTGTCCGTTGTCATTTAGCACTTGTGATAGGGCTGTTCCCCAAGAACCAGGACCAATCACAGCAACTCGTTGTTTATCCATATCTTCTCCTTATGATGAAATTCCGAGTCTGAATTTAAATCAGTTTTAGAGTTCTATATCTCATTTTACCATATAATATAAGAAATTTCTTGCTTGACATTGTTTTTATCTGTGATATAGTAAGGAAACTAAGTCAAATATGAAAAAAGTAGGAGGAAGCATGTTTTTTAAAAGTCTATTACGGTATAAATGGTATGCCCTGAGTTCGTTTTTAATGACCTCATTGATGATTGCCAGCTCTCTTTTACTGCCTTGGTTTTTAAAGCACATCTTAGATGCTCTGCAGGAGCAAAATAGCCAGACCATTTACAGTATGGGCGGCTGGCTGATTGGCATCGGTTTTGTTGGACTGGTGGCAGGAGGGATTAATGTGACCTTGGCGGCTTACATTGCCCAAGCTGTTTCATCAGATCTCCGTGAGGAGACTTTCCGCAAGATTCAGACCTTTTCTTATGCCAATATCGAGGAATTCAACGCTGGAAATCTAGTCGTGCGGATGACGAATGACATCAATCAGATTCAAAATGTGACTATGATGCTCTTTCAAATTCTTCTTCGATTGCCCATCCTTTTTATTGGTTCAGTCATCCTGGCCATTGTGACCATGCCCTCTCTCTGGTGGATTATCTTCTTACTGATTGTGCTCATAGCTGGTTTAACGGCTGTCATGATGGGGATGATGGGGCCTCGTTTTAAGAAATTCCAGACTCTTTTGGATAAGATCAATGCCATTGCCAAAGAAAATCTTCGTGGTGTGCGAGTGGTCAAATCCTTCGTTCGGGAGGAAGACCAGTTTTATAAGTTCAGTCAGGTGTCTGATGAGCTTTTATCAGAAAATCTCTACATTGGCTATGCATTTTCAATCATTGAGCCGCTGATGATGTTGGTTGGCTACAGTTCAGTTTACTTGGCTATCTGGACTCTATCTGGCATGATTCAGGCGGAACCAGGCCTGGTCAGCTCTATCGCTTCTTTTATCGGTTATCTGAGTCAGATTATTTTCACCATCATTATGGTTGGCTTCTTGGGAAATGGCGTGACGAGGGGGATCATTTCTATCCGTCGGATCAAGGAGGTATTGGCGACGGAGCCAGCCATGACTTTCCCAGACTCGCCAGATGAAGAACTAGAAGGCAGCCTCAGCTTTGAGCATGTGACTTTTTCCTATCCCAATGATGACGATCCAATGCTAAAGGATATCAGCTTTGAGGTTGAGCCGGGGCAAATGATTGGCGTTGTCGGTGCGACAGGCGCTGGGAAATCTACCTTGGCCCAGCTGATTCCCCGTCTTTTTGACCCGCAGGAAGGTTCTGTCAAGATTGGCGGCCGAGATTTGCGAGAGCTTAGTCAGGGAACTCTTCGCAAAAATGTTTCTATCGTGCTGCAGCGGGCGCTTCTATTTAGCGGGACCATTGCGGATAATCTCCGTCAGGGCAAGCTCAACGCTTCGCTGCCTGAAATGGAGCGGGCGGCTCGTATTGCCCAAGCCAGTGAATTTATCAGCCGTATGGAAGAGAGTTTTGACAGTGCAGTGGAGGAGCGTGGCAGCAACTTCTCTGGCGGTCAGAAGCAGCGGATGTCGATTGCCAGAGGTGTTGTCAACAATCCCAATATTTTGATTTTAGATGATTCGACCTCAGCCTTGGATGCCAAGTCAGAAAAGCTGGTTCAAGAAGCCTTGAACAAGGAGCTGCAAGGAACGACAACGATTATCATTGCTCAAAAGATTAGCTCCGTTGTTCATGCAGATAAGATTCTGGTCTTGGATCAAGGACGGCTGATTGGCCAAGGGACGCATGCGGAATTGGTCACCACTAACGATGTTTACCGTGAAATCTACGAAACTCAGAAAGGAAAGGAGGACTAAGATGCGGACGATTGCATTTTTTTGGCAATATTTTAAGCGTTACAAATTATCCTTTGTCGTTGTCCTTTTGATGATGATAACAGCGACTGTTTTTCAGGTCCTTTTTCCGGTTTATGTCGGTCAGGCTGTTCAGCATTTGGTTGAGTTGGGACGGGCTTTTGCGGAGAAGGGTGAGACTGATCAGATTCTGTCAACTTTGGCAGCGTCATGGGCAGTGTATTGGTGTCCTTTGTCTGCCTGTCTGTTTCTAGCTTAATTTACATGCTTTTGATGACCAGAGTTATTGCCCATTCGACCAATGAGATGCGCAAGGGCCTGTTTGGCAAGCTGTCCAAGATGACAGTTGCTTTCTTTGACCGCCATCAGGATGGAGATATTCTGTCGCGCTTTACCAGTGACTTGGACAATATCCTGCAGGCTCTAAATGAGAGTATGATTCAGGTTATGAGCAATGCCTTGCTCTATCTGGGCCTCGTGATTATCATGTTTGTCCAAAATGCTAGATTGGCCTGGATAACGGTAGCCAGCACACCGATTGCTTTTCTTCTCCTAGTGGTCATTGTTAGGCTGGCTCGGAAATACACCAATCTTCAGCAAAAAGAAGTCGGCCGTCTCAATGCTTATATGGACGAGACTATTTCTGGTCAGAAGGCCGTTATCGTTCAGGGGATGCAGGAGGAGGTCATCAAAGGTTTTATTGAGCAGAATGACCGCGTACGCTCGGTAACCTTTAAAGGCCGGACTTTTTCAGGACTTCTCTTCCCAATCATGAACGGGATGAATTTGATTAATACAGCTATTGTTATTTTTGTTGGTTCCGCTGTCTTACTGAGCGATCCCAATGTTGAAACGGCTGTTGCAGTTGGTCTGATTACCACTTTTACTCAGTTTTCCCAGCAGTATTATCAGCCTATCATCCAGATTGCAGCCAGCTGGGGCAGTCTGCAGTTGGCCTTTACAGGGGCTGACCGGATTCAGGAGATGTTTGATGCGCCGGAGGAAGTCCGGCCAGAGAATGCACCTTCTTTCACAGAGCTTACAGACTCCGTGGAGATTAAGCATGTGGACTTCTCTTATGTGGAAGGCAAGCCTATCCTTAAAGATGTGTCTATCTTAGCCCCTAAGGGCAAGATGACGGCTGTTGTTGGCCCTACTGGATCAGGCAAGACGACTATTATGAACCTGCTCAATCGCTTTACGATGTGGATAGTGGCAGCATTGAGTTTGACGGTCGCGACATTCGGGACTATGAGTTGGATAGCTTACGGAGCCATGTTGGCATTGTCCTGCAGGATTCGGTGCTCTTTAGTGGCACGATTCGGGACAATATCCGCTTCGGTGTGCCGGATGCTAGTCAGGAAATGGTCGAAACGGCTGCGCGTGCGACTCATATTCATGACTATATTGAAAGTCTGCCGGACAAATATGATACCTTGGTAGATGATGACCAGAATATTTTCTCAACTGGGCAGAAACAGCTGATTTCCATTGCCAGAACCCTGCTGACAGACCCCCAAGTCTTGATTTTGGACGAAGCGACTTCCAATGTCGATACAGTAACAGAAAGCAAGATTCAGCAGGCCATGGAAGCCGTTGTGGCTGGCCGAACTAGCTTTGTCATTGCTCACCGCCTCAAGACGATTCTCAATGCTGACCAGATTATTGTCCTCAAAGACGGAGAGGTCATCGAACAGGGCAATCATCACCAACTCCTCAAACTCGGCGGCTTCTACTCAGAACTCTATCATAACCAGTTTGTGTTTGAGTAGAAAGCTGAGACATTTTTCCAAACTCTCGTTTTTGCTTATAGTGCATTCGAGAGTTTTTTATTTGAGAGACATGCAGAGTCTTTGATAAAAAATTTTTATAAGCTGCTTAAAAAAAATCTATTGGACGACTGAGAAAAGGCGTGGTAAGATATACTATATCAAATAAGGAGGAATCACGGTATGTGCAGAACGATTGTTGGAATTTCAGCCAATCTTTGTCCAGTCGATGAAGCTGGAAAGAATATTCACACCTCTGTCTCACGCAAGTTTGTGGACGGCGTACGAATGGTTGGTGGCCTGCCAATGGTGATTCCTGTTGGAGATAAAAGTTTAGTTCAAGATTATGTAGAAACGATTGACAAGCTGATTTTGTCAGGTGGACAAAATGTTCACCCACAGTTTTATGGGGAAGAAAAGACCATTGACAGCGACGACTACAATATTGTTCGCGATGAGTTTGAGTTGGCACTCTTGAAAGAAGCTCTGCGCCAAAACAAGCCAGTTATGGCTATCTGCCGCGGTCTGCAGCTGGTAAATGTTGCTTTTGGCGGCACTCTCAATCAGCATATTGATAATCACTGGCAGGGCTTGCCATTTGGTACTTCGCACTCTATTCGGACGGAGAAAGATAGCGTTGTGGAGCGCTTGTTTGGTCAGGCTAGTCAGATTAATTCGGTCCATCGCCAAAGCATCAAAGACTTGGCGCCTAATTTCCGCGCGACAGCCTTTGACCCCAGAGACAATACCATCGAAGCGATTGAATCGGTTGACAATCATCGTATCATCGGTCTTCAATGGCATCCGGAGTTTTTAATAAACGAAGAAAAGGGCAATTTGGAGCTGTTTCAGTACCTCTTGCAAGAGCTGTAAAAATTAATTTCATTTTTTTAAGTTACTTTTAGGAAAATTTAAGATAAGTGTTCTATACTAAGACCATAAACAAAGACCTCCTAACTTTGTTTAGAAATCCTAAAACTTTTCTTTTTCATAATAATCTCCCTATAAGAACCGCCCGATTGGCGGTTTTTTTGCTGGAAAGGCTGAGAAATCTAGATTTTCATCAATTTAATGTCTTTTATGATATAATGAGTTACAAGTAGGCCGAGCGAATCGGTCGGTAAATGGAGGAGCAGAGATGTCAAGAGCGGAGCGAGTTATTTTAACAAATATGTGTATGGTTTATGATGAGGACCGCATTTTAGTACAAAATAAAGTAAATGATGATTGGACCGGCCTTTGCTTTCCAGGCGGCCATGTTGAAAATCGTGAATCCTTTGTCAAATCGGTGATACGGGAAATCAAGGAGGAAACAGGTCTGACCATCTATGAGCCTAGGTTATGCGGTGTCAAGCAGTTTTATACTGAAAAGGATGAACGTTACGTCGTTTTTCTTTACAAACCAATCGTTTTGAAGGAGAGCTGGTCTCGTCCGATGAAGGAGAAGTGTTCTGGATTAAACGCGAGGATCTTGATCACCACTCACTGGCCTTGAGCTTTAAAGAAATGTATCAAGTTTTCACATCAGATTTGACGGAGCAGTTTACCTATCTGGATAATGGAGAGATCATCAGAGAACTATACTAGGGAGAACCGCCCAATTGGCGGTTTTTTTGCTTGTTTTTTGCGAATTTAGTATAATAGGGACAGCAAAAATAGAAAAGAGAAATACATGAAAATTCGAGGATTCGAGCTGGTTTCCAGCTTTACAAATGAAGATTTGCTGCCTAAGAGAGAGACAGCTCACGCAGCTGGCTACGATTTGAAAGTGGCAGAGCGCACCCCTATTGCGCCAGGGGAGATTAAGCTGGTTCCGACTGGTGTCAAGGCCTATATGCAGCCGGGTGAGGTGCTTTATCTTTATGACCGCTCATCCAATCCTCGTAAAAAAGGCTTGGTCTTGATTAACTCTGTTGGGGTCATTGACGGCGACTACTATGGCAATCCTTGAAACGAAGGGCATATCTTTGCTCAGATGAAAAACATCACTGATCAGGAAGTGATCCTCGAAGTTGGGGAACGTGTGGTGCAGGCTGTCTTTGCACCATTTCTGATTGCAGATGGAGATGAAGCAGAAGGCGTACGGACCGGCGGATTTGGATCGACAGGACATTAGTATGAAAATCATTTTTATCCGTCATGGAGAGCCAGACTATTCACTTTTGGAGGAGGCTGGTTACACTGGCTTTGGACTAGATTTGGCTCCTTTGTCAGCTGCTGGTCGCCAGATGGCGATAGAGGCCGCTGCTAATCCTTTGCTAGAACAGGCGGAAATTCTAATCTCCTCTTCTGTGACTCGGGCTTTGGAGACGGCCTCCTATCTGATTCGAGACCGCCAACTGCCGCTTTTTGTGGAGCCTTTTCTGCATGAATGGCAGGTATATGAGAGTGGGACAGAAAAGTTTGAGCAGGCACGGAAGTTATTTTTTGAAAATAATGGTTCTCTTCCTGCTGGAAGTCTTGTCCGGTATGAGACGGCTGAGCAGATGAAAGCCCGCTTTTTACGTACCCTAGGTAAATACAGAGGCTACGAGACAGTGGCTCTTGTAGCACATCGCATGCTCATCCGCCAGTTTATAGCTGATCAGCAGATTGATTTTTGCCAGTTTGTTGAATGTGAACTGAAGTTTTAATGTTTCGTTGTAAAAAGAATCTTAATAAAAGGATTTAGAGATAAAAGAAAATATGAAAGAATTTAAGAACAAGGACTATGCAACAGAAATTCGTCAGAAAATTCCAGGCTATGATGTGATGCTAGATGTGATTTTCCGAGGAGTATTGCTCAGGTTAGCACCCAGTTTAAAAGTCGATAAGGTGTTAGCTTTGGCAAGCCAGACGGATGAGTTAAATGGTTTGGCATCCTTATTTCCTGAGGCAGGGTTGACGGTTGTGGAGCCAAGTGAGGCGATGCTACAAGAGCTTAAAAGTCAGGTTCATCTGCCTCAAGCGGAGTATCTTAATAATCGATTTGAAGAAGCAGTGCTGCCTTCTGCTTATCAGATTTGTTCTTGCTTGCTAGTGTTGCAGTTTGTTGAGAATCCCAGCTTATTTCTTCGAAAAATTTATGATTCTTTAAGTGAAGGTGGCCTTCTGATTCTTAGCTTTTTTTCCAACCAGCAACTGGGCTATTGGAAAACACTTGCTTCAGAGCTAGGAGCTAATCAGCAACAAGTTCAGCGTACTTATGAGAATCAAGCTGGTTTGATGAATTCCCTCTCGACTCAAGAAGTTGCAGACATGCTGGAAGAGGCTGGCTTTACTAATATAGAGCAAGTGTGTCAGGTTTTATCAACTTTTGTTTGGATTATTAGAAAATAAGGAGAATCACCATCGCTAAGAAAAAAACGACCTTTGTCTGTCAAAATTGTGAATATCATTCGCCCAAGTATCTAGGCCGCTGTCCTAACTGCGGCTCTTGGTCTTCCTTTGTTGAAGAAGTAGAAGCTGTAGAGGTCAAGCATGCCCGTGTTTCCTTGACGGGCGAAAAGACCCGGCCCATGAAGCTGGTTGAGGTCACTTCTATTGATGTCAATCGGACCAAGACGGAAATGGACGAGTTCAATCGTGTGCTAGGTGGTGGCGTAGTACCTGGCAGTCTGGTCCTGATTGGCGGGGATCCCGGTATCGGGAAATCCACCCTGCTTCTGCAGGTGTCCACTCAGCTTTCTCATCAGGGCACCGTCCTATATGTCAGCGGAGAGGAATCAGCTGAGCAGATTAAGTTGCGAGCGGAACGTCTCGGTGATATTGACAGTGAATTTTATCTCTACGCCGAGACCAATATGCAAAATATCCGTACGGAGATTGAGAAGAACAAGCCAGATTTTCTGATTATTGACTCTATACAGACGGTGATGTCGCCGGAGATTTCCAGTGTTCAAGGCTCTGTTTCTCAGGTTCGAGAGGTGACGGCTGAGCTCATGCAGCTGGCCAAGACTAATAATATTGCGACCTTTATCGTTGGTCACATGACCAAGGAAGGAACCTTAGCTGGTCCTCGAACTTTGGAGCACATGGTAGACACCGTGCTTTATTTTGAGGGTGAACGTCAGCATACTTTCCGTATCTTGAGAGCAGTCAAGAATCGCTTTGGCTCAACTAATGAGATTGGCATTTTTGAAATGCAATCTGGCGGGCTAGTTGAGGTTATCAATCCGAGTGAAGTCTTTCTAGAAGAGCGTCTGGATGGCGCGACAGGCTCTTCCATCGTCGTGACTATGGAAGGAACGAGGCCAATTTTAGCTGAGGTGCAGGCTTTGGTGACACCGACCATGTTTGGCAATGCCAAGCGAACCACGACTGGACTGGACTTTAACCGAGCCAGCCTTATCATGGCGGTTCTGGAAAAACGGGCGGGGCTCCTCTTGCAAAATCAAGATGCCTACCTCAAGTCTGCTGGTGGCGTCAAGCTAGATGAGCCAGCGATTGATTTGGCAGTAGCGGTAGCCATTGCTTCCAGCTACAAGGATTTGCCTACCAATCCTCAAGAGTGCTTTATCGGTGAAATTGGCCTGACTGGTGAAATCCGTCGAGTCAATCGCATCGAGCAGCGCATCAACGAAGCAGCAAAGCTGGGCTTCACCAAAGTCTACGCTCCTAAAAACTCTCTGAGTGGCCTCAAAGTTCCAGACAATATCCAAGTAATTGGTGTGACGACGATTGGGGAAGTCTTAAAGAAGGTATTTTCTTGATTAAAGTAGTATTGCGAAAAGTTGTTGTGCATGCTATAATATTGCCAGAAAAAATAGGATTTGTCTGGAAAACATCTATAAGTTGCTTTTCTAGACTTTTTAGGAGGATAATCAACCATGGTAGATCATCGTATGAATGTTTCTATTACCAATAATGCTCAATTTCCCTTGGCGGAGATTGCCTTAGATGTATCAGAGTCTGTTCGTATTCAGACTGGGAGCATGATATACCACACTCCCAATGTTGTCCTGAATGCTAAAGTGAATGCAGAGTCTCAATCAATCTTTGGCAAGGCAATCCAAGCTGTAGACGTTCTATGGCTTCTGGCGAAGGAGTGTTTATCACTGAAGCAACTGCTCAATCAAATAACGGTCGTCTAGCCTTAGCACCTAATGTACCTGGTCAGATTGTTGCTCTGGAACTAGGTGAAAAGCAATACCGCCTTAATGATGGGGCTTTTCTGGCTATGGATGGCTCTACCTCTTATACTTTGGAGACGCAGTCGGTAGGTCGAGCACTCTTTGGTGGCCAAGGAGGCTTTTATGTGATGAGTACCCAAGGTCAGGGGACACTCTTGGTAAATTCCTTTGGCTCGATTCAAAAGGTCGAACTGCATAATGATAGGATAACGATTGACAATGCCCACGTAGTAGCATGGAGTCGAGAGCTGGAATATGATATTCATTTAGAAAATGGTTTCTGGCAGTCCATGGGAACTGGTGAAGGAGTGGTTAATACCTTTCATGGAACTGGGGAAATTTACATCCAAAGTCTCAATATTGAGACCTTTGCAAATGTTCTTCGCCCACACCTGAATATTGACAATTCTTGAAAATTTCTAGGAGAGACTCAGGTTGTCTCTTCTTTTTTTGATGCTTCAGTTTTCCTTTGTCCAAAATATATGAAAATGTTATAATCAAGTCATAATAAGAAGGAGGTATTTCTTATGCGATTTTCTATGGATAGTAATATGCAGTTTCCTTTGGTTGAGTTGTCGCTCAATCAAGGAGAAACCGTCTTTATCCAGCGTGGCAGCATGGTCTACCACACGCCGAATGTGACCCTGAATACCCAGCTCAATGCCAGCGGTTCTGGCTTGGGACGTTTTGTCAAGGCTGTAGGTCGGTCAATGGTTTCTGGTGAAAGTACCTTTATTACTCAGGCTGTTGCCCAGTCTGATAATGGCTACCTTGCTTTAGCGCCAGATTCTCCTGGTCAAGTCATTCCCCTTCAGCTAGGCGAAAAGCAATATCGGCTGAATGACGGTGCCTTTCTGGCTCTTGATGGTACGGCATACTATACCATGGAGCGTCAGTCTGTTGGCAAGGCTCTCTTTGGCGGTCAAGGCGGTCTCTTCGTTATGACGACCCAAGGACAGGGCACTCTTTTGGCTAATGCCTTTGGTTCTATTAAGAAAATTGAGCTTCATAACCAAGAAGTGACTATTGACAATGCCCATGTAGTAGCTTGGAGCCAGTCTTTGAATTATAATATCCATCTGGAAAATGGCTTCTGGCAGTCTATTGGAACGGGTGAAGGAGTCGTCAACACTTTCCAAGGAACTGGTGAAGTCTATGTGCAAAGTCTCAATCTTCAAACCTTTGCAGGCTCACTCAGCAAGTATATTCCAAGAAGCTCATAACAAATAAAACTAGGACAGAAAACCAGATTAGATGCTGGGTTTGACTGTCCTATTTTTTTGTAACAAAAGCCGAGAACTGACAAATAGTAGAAAAAGATGGTAAGATAATATAAAAATTATTTGAATATCAAAGTACCAGTAAGGGGAAAGAATGTCATATTTTGGAAAAACTTTATGAAGGCCAATCAAGCCTTGAAAAAGGCAACGGCCGCCTTTATGATTTAGCTGTTAGCACCATCGGATGCGAACTCGTTCGTGGCATTTTTGGCGGATTAAAGAAACGTTAGGAGAATAAAGTGACAATTACTATAAAACCTTATCAGAAATTGGATAAAGAGGCTGTTTTAGAATTATCAATTCAAGCTTGGTCTCCAGTTTTTTTCCAAAAAATGGAAAAAAAGGAGTTCCTAAGTTTGTTTATGATAATTTTTATCCTCAAGGGTGGGAAAAAAAGACAAATCAATGATCTAACAGCAGTCTTAAATGAAGAGAGTCAGTTTGCTCTGGTTAGCTTTTTCTGGAGGAAGAATTAGTCGGATGGATTCACATTCGCTTGCACCCTGAGGATAAGATGGGTGAGATTTATATCCTAGCTGTTGCTCCAAGATATCAGCGTCAAGGTATCGGAAAAAGCGCTCATGACCTATGCTTGTGATCAGATTAAACAAAAAGGAATGGAAATGGTCATGGTTGAGACGGGCGGTGATCTAGGGTCATGCACCGGCTCGTAAAACCTATGAGAACTTTGGTTTTGAACAATGGCCCGTTGCTCGCTACTTTAAGAAGTTGTAACACATGGCTCTTTGTCAACTGTAGTGGGTGATAAAAAAACTAGCACAGAGAGCAGTTCATATAGGTTCTCTCTTTGTTGAAGTTAGGGAAGTTCTAAAGCCAAAAACCTAGTATGATAAGGTTAATTCGTTTGAAGATCAAATAATATAATTAGTCAGGAGTCAAAATGTCTTATTTTGAAAACTTTATGAAGGCCAATCAAGCTTATGTTGATCTGCATGGAACGGCACATCTGCCCATTAATCCCAAGACCAAGGTAGCTATCGTGACTTGCATGGACTCTAGGCTCCACGTGGCTCAGGCTCTAGGACTGGCGCTAGGAGACGCCCATATCTTGCGCAATGCCGGCGGTCGGGTGACGAAGGACATGATTCGCTCACTGGTCATCTCTCAGCAGCAGCTAGGAACGCGAGAAATCGTAGTTTTGCATCATACAGACTGCGGAGCACAGACCTTTAAGAATGAGGATTTTACCGCCTATCTTCATAAAGAACTGGGAGTCGATGTCAGCGATCAGGACTTTTTGCCCTTTACAGATGTAGAGGAAAGTGTGCGCGAGGATATGGCCTTGCTGCGGCAGTCACCGCTGATCCCAGCTGATGTAGAAATCTCTGGAGCGGTTTATGATGTAGATACTGGTCGGATGACAGTTGTTGAGGAATAGTTGGGAAGTCAATTTCTTTGTCTGCGCATCGGCATTGAAATTGGCTCCTTTTTTATGTTAAAATAGAGAAATGATTTTAATTAGTTAGGACAATGTTATGATTCTTTCCATTATTTCTCAGGGACTGGTTTGGGCCGTTTTAGGTCTAGGTATTTTTATGACCTTCCGGATTCTGGGCTTTCCTGATATGACGACAGAAGGCTCCTTCCCCTTGGGCGGGGCGGTGGCAGTTACCTTGATTACCAAGGGAGTCAATCCTTTTCTGGCAACAGCAGCGGCTGTTTTAGCGGGCTGTGCTGCGGGTGCCGTGACAGGTCTGCTTTATACCAAGGGGAAAATTCCGACCTTACTTTCTGGGATTTTGGTTATGACCTCCTGCCACTCTATCATGCTGATGCTGATGGGCCGTGCCAATCTAGGGCTTTTAGGCAGCAGTAAGATTCAGGATGTTCTGCCCTTTTCAGGGGAAGTTAATGACCTCTTGACTGGTTTGATTTTTGTCAGTCTGGTGATTGCTGCCCTGCTCTTTTTCTTGGATACTAAGCTTGGACAAGCCTATATCGCGACTGGAGATAATCCAGACATGGCTCGCAGTTTTGGTATCAATACTGGCCGTATGGAGTTGATGGGACTGATTCTGTCAAATGGCTTGATTGCTCTGGCTGGAGCTCTGATTGCCCAGCAGGAAGGCTATGCGGATGTGTCCCGTGGGATTGGAATAATCGTTGTCGGTCTGGCCAGTCTTATCATTGGCGAGGTGCTCTTCCAGAGTCTGACCTTGGCAGAGCGTCTGATTACCATTGTCGTTGGTGCGATTGCCTATCAGTTCTTGATCTGGGGCGTTATTGCTCTCGGGTTTAATACCAACTATCTCCGTCTTTACAGTGCGGTGATTCTGGCCGTCTGTCTCATGATTCCAACCCTGAAAAATAAATTCTTTAAAGGAGCCAAGTTAAGCAAATGACAGAGATTGTAGAATTAAGAAATGCAACCAAGCTTGTAAAGAGCGGCTTTGATGAAGAAAAAATCATCCTAGATGATGTTTCTTTAGACATTCACGAGCATGATTTTATTACGATTTTAGGTGGAAACGGTGCAGGAAAGTCAACCCTGTTCAATGTCATTGCCGGAACTCTCCCTTTGACCAGCGGCAGCATTCATATCTTGGGTGAAAATGTCACTCATTTTTCACCAGAAAAGCGGGCCAAGTACCTGTCCCGTGTCTTTCAAGATCCTAAGATGGGAACGGCTCCGCGGATGACAGTGGCGGAAAATCTTCTTATCGCCAAATTCCGAGGCGAAAAGCGTGGCTTGGTGCCTCGTGGGCTCAACAGTTACAGGGAAGAGTTTCAGGCGACGATTGAGAAAATCGGCAATGGTCTGGACAAGCATCTGGAAACACCGATTGAATTTCTTTCTGGCGGGCAAAGACAGGCTTTGAGTCTGCTTATGGCAACGCTCAAGCGACCAGAGCTTTTGCTTCTGGATGAGCATACTGCAGCACTGGATCCTAAGACCAGTGTAGCCTTGATGGAGCTGACCAATGAGTTTGTCAATCGCGACCGCCTCACAGCCCTTATGATTACCCATCACATGGAAGATGCTCTCAAATATGGCAACCGATTAATCGTCATGAAAGACGGGCAGATTATTCAGGACTTAAACAAAGACGAGAAAGCCAAGATGACCATCGCGGATTACTATGGCTTGTTTGAATAGGTTTGCTCAGAGTTTTGTAAAAACGAGAGAAAGGATATGTACTAAATAATGTACTACTCCCACAAAGTTAGACAATTAATGTTCAAAAGGCTCTCATAGATTAATAAAAACCGCTAGAATGCGGTTTTTTTGTTATCAAAATAGTCTAAATCACTCGTCTAATCGAATAAACATCATTGCGTTAAGTAAGGAGATGAGTGCGACCGTATTAATATTATTGGAATAGATCAGTCTCTTATTCTCAATGGGTGGAATAATAAAATTAGAAATGATGATATCGTAAGGTGATTCTTTTAAAGAATCGATTGATAGTTCTAATTTATTCCAAACTTCAAGTTCAAAATTGTTGCTGCAATAATAAGAAAGTGTCTCTGCTACTGATTTTGCATGATACTGATCAAAATTACTCATGACTAAAACCTTTAATTTAGGCTGATTTTGTAAAAGATTCAGCACTAAATGTTTGCTATGAGTGATAAGAGTATAGGATAGATGGTTGACTTTCATTGGTGTACTATGGATATCCAAAGTCTCTAGATAATGTTCAATCCCTTCCTTTACCTCTGAAACAAAGCGAGGGAAAATATTTTTAAAGTTCTTGATTGTATTCCCTTTTTGATCAAACAGAATAAATTCTGTAGATAGTTCCTGGCGGTGCAGATGTGCTGTATTATGCAAATGCCAAATAAGATTGTCATTATTGTCTATTTTTAGATTATATTTGCTTTCTATCTGATCAATTAAATCACTTAATAATTGATACGAATTTTTTACATAGCTGTCTGTTTTTGCGCAGCTCATAAATAGATTTTCATCAATGAAAAACATTTTTTGAAAATAGGAGACAAATAGTTGACCTATCACTTCTTTATTCAAAGAGATATGGTATTCAGAATCAAAGCTCGCTACAATGTCTTCGATTCCTTCTGCCTGCATGAGAGATTCTAACAATTGATTGTTAAAAGAATCTTTCTCAACTTCCAAGAAATGACCAAACTTTATTCGATATAAATTTGTAACTAGGAGCAATTTTAACATTCTTTGAGTTGCGAAATTGACAGGAAATGCAGTTTCTTTATAGACCAGTGCTAACAGCTTACACAAAGGTTCTACTGAAAAAAATCTGTAAAGGGCCATTCAAGAAAATAATATTTTTCCGAAAAATATTGTGCAAAAAAATAACGGATATCAATCTCATCTCCAATAATCCGAGCAGGATTGAGACTAATTTTAAAAAATTATATTGTTTTTATGATTTTTGTTAATATGACTGATTATACGATAGAGTGAGGAAGAGCTTATATAAAACTCTTTACAAATACTCTCAGTTTCATATCCTTCGTTAAAGAAGATGAATTCTAAAATTGAAAAATGGGTTGAATGCTTAAAAAAATGGTGATAGACCATCTCAATATCACTATCATCGGTATTAATGATACGTATGCCATTAGTAGACGAGTGAAAAATCAATTCAGGAAACGCAGACTTGACATGAGATAAATCATCTTTTTACTGAACGTTCTGTACAATTCAATAGTTCAGCCAACTCAGAAATATGAAACCAACGTTTGTTTTTAAATAGTAGTTCTAGTAGTTCTAATTGTCTGTGGCTCTTTTTAGACAGTAATTCTCGCATTAAAATATTATCTTTCTTTATATAGTGTTTTTTTATTATCAGGCAATTATACCATATTTTGTGCATTTAACCTCGTTTAACAACTCTAAAATATATCTAAAAAAATGCTGATAAAAAGCCTATAGAACAAGTAATTCTTATATTTGCGTATCTATAGTACAGATAAACGGAAAGAAAACCAAGTTGAATTATTATGTTTCCAAGTTGGAAAAATTATATAATTATGTTAATCAAAAAAATAATAGTAAAAAAATATTATTAAACAATTTTGATTTAGAAAAAAATTAGAAAAGGAGAATCAATATGCTTTTGTTCTATTATTGTTGGAGGTCTTATTGGTCTTATTGCTGGATCAATCACTAAAAAAAGGCGGCTCAATGGGTGTTATTGCAAACGTTGTTGCAGGTTTAGTTGGTTCTGCTGTCGGTCAGTCACTTTTAGGAACTTGGGGTCCTAGTTTGGCTGGTATGGCCTTGCTTCCTTCTATCATTGGTGCAGTTATTGTAGTAGCTGTTGTATCATTTTTTGTAGGTAAAAAGGCATAAATTGTCTTTTTACTTTCAAAATACAATTTAAAAATTTAATGATGTGAGGATTCAATATGTCAAAAATCAAGAAAAAAATACTTTCCCTTATTTTTCTGTATTTTTAATCTTGACAATTTTGATTCCTGTTTTGCTAGACTTTCATAAAGTCAGCGGTCTGGGGCTCCAGTTATTTAGTTGGAAGTTATTCACTTGGAAGCAGATTCCTTTTGTGGGCTACTATCTTTCTAGGTATGTTTTCTGGGGCACTGTGGTTTTAGCAAGCTTAATCTTACTACTGATGTTAGTGATAGCTTTTTATCCTAAGAGACGTTTGGAAATTCAGCTAGCTGATGCGGATGGGAAACTGATGCTGAAAAATTCAGCAATTGAAGGGTTTGTTCGTAGTCTGTTAACAGAACACGGTTTAATCAAAGATCCTACAGTTTCAGTAAATAGCCGTAAAAACAAATGCATGGTTTCCGTTAAAGGGGCAATCGTTCCTTCGGAAAACATCATCAAGAGAAGTCAGTTGATTCAAGAAGAAATTGCGTCTGGATTGACAGAATTCTTCGGAATCAATCATAATGTCAAGCTTAAAATCTCTGTCTCAGACTTCAAGCCAAAAGAAGCGGCTAAAAAAACTACTAGTCGTGTAAAGTAAGGAAGTAAAAAATGGAATGGTTTAAAAAATATCAATATCCAATCTTGTCTGGATTAGCAGGCATTATTCTAGCATGTTTTATCCTATCCTTTGGCTTCTTTAAGACTCTATTTGTCTTGATTTGCGCTACTCTAGGGGCAGGAATCGGATATTATATTCAAAAAAATAATATATTTAAATAACTAATCAAGGAGTTTAATATGTCAAATAAAGATGTTAAAGATGTTGCAAAAAAAGAAGTTGCTCAAGCAGCTCATGAAGTAAAAGGTGAATTGACTTACGATGATAAGGTCATTCAAAAAATTATCGGTCTCTCTTTAGAGAAAGTTTCAGGTTTGCTGGCTGTTGACGGTGGCTTCTTCTCTAACATAAAAGATAAATTGGTCAACTCTGACAATGTCACTCATGGTGTCAATGTTGAAGTTGGTAAAGAACAAGTAGCTGTTGACCTGAATGTGGTTGCAGAATATCAAAAGAATGTTCCTGCTTTATACAAAGAAATCAAGAAAGTTGTTGTAGAAGAAGTTTCTAAGATGACTGATTTGGAAGTTGTTGAAGTAAATGTCAATGTCGTTGATATTAAAACGAAAGAACAACACGAAGCGGATTCAGTAAGCCTTCAAGACCGAGTGACAGATGTTGCTGAATCAACAGGTGAATTTGCTTCAGAGCAATTCGAAAAAGCAAAATCTGGCATTAGCGGCGGTTTCTCAGCTGTTCAAGAAAAAGTTGGCGATGGTGTAGAGGCTGTTAAAGACGCTGCATCAAGTGAAAAAGCTCGCGTTCGTTAATTCTCTCACTAAAATTAGGAATTCTTATATTCTTTCATTGCTTTAAAAATTGAAACTAATAACGGAGGTATCAATTATGTCTACAGAAGAAAAATTCAACCAAGCTAAAGGTTCTGTTAAAGAAGGCCTAGGCAAATTAACTGGTGATAAAAAAACAGAAAAAGAAGGAGCTGCTGAAAAAGTAGTTTCTAAAGTTAAAGAAGTTGCAGAAGATGCCAAAGATGCCGTTGAAGGCGCAATCGAAGGTGTTAAAAATATGGTTAAAAAAGACGATAAATAAAACCAATAGTTGATTTTCCTTATAAAAAAAGTCTTTGTTAACTATAGTCACTGATAAAAATTATCTAGAGTTTAAAGGAGATCATTTTAAGGTCTCCTTTCTTTTTTTGCTTGACTTCTTTTTAGCTAAAAAGTTTTTTAATTTCTTGGCTGTAAACGCTTGCAAAAATTAAAATAGAGTACTATAATAGAACTAAGGAAATAAAAAGAAAGGAAGCCAAATTCATTCGCTTTAAAGTTTACTTTGTTGGTATAGTTGTTTGTAATACATAAGTAGTTGCTTTACTTGACATATTGGTTGAATTGTCAGACAGGCCTGCTTAGCTTGCCTGATTGTAACGATAGTATAGAAAGTAGAAGCTTTTAGATGGTTTTCAAACTTCGAGAATTCAATCAATAGTGCTTTATTATGTTATAGAGATTTCCAATGCTAAGATAAAAAAAGAAAATCATTAGCGGTTGAAGGAATTGAAAGTTTATAAAAAATAATAAAAACAATAAATCAAAAAATTGTTATTCAGTTACACCTTGGATGAACTGATTGCCCTCATACCAGCGAAGTAAACCAGACCTCTAGCCGAGTAAAGCTAGAGGTCGTTTTTTGTAGTCAAGGGCGCTAAGAAGGCACACTTGACTTTGAAAAAATATGAAAAAATGCTATAATAGGTTAGATATGCGAACCTTAGGTTTGCAAGACTGTAATTCGACTTGGCTAGCCAAGGACCGTTAGTAATAAAATAAAGAATCTTTGATAAAAGTGAAATTCTGAAAATTGAATAGGAGAAAAAATGAGCAAGAGCAATATTAAACTGATTGCTTTGGGCGGCGTACGTGAAAATGGTAAAAACCTCTATGTTGCCGAAGTGGATGATTCCATTTTTGTATTGGATGTTGGGCTGAAGTACCCAGAAAATGAGCAGTTGGGTGTGGATTATGTCGTTCCCAACATGGACTATTTGTTTGAAAATAAGAAGCGGATTGCGGGTGTCTTTCTGACGCACGGACACGCGGATGCGATTGGTGCTCTGCCTAATCTTTTGGCAGATGCTAAAGTGCCGGTTTTCGGATCAGAGTTGACGATTGAGCTAGCTAAGCTTTTTGTTAAATAACGATGCGGTTAAGAAGTTCAATGATTTCCATGTGATTGATGAAAATACTGAGATTGAATTCGGCAAAACCGTGGTTTCCTTCTTCCGGACGACCCACTCGATTCCTGAGAGTTTGGGAGTTGTCATCAAGACCAGAAAGGGCAGTATCGTTTATACAGGCGATTTCAAGTTTGACCAGTCAGCCAGTCCGTCCTATGCGACAGATTTTGGCCGTCTGGCTGAGATTGGCCGCGAGGGTGTCCTGGCCTTGCTCAGTGATTCAGCCAATGCGGACAGTAGCGTTCAGGTGGCTAGCGAGAGCGAGGTTGGCAAGGAAATCGAAGATACGATTGCTGACTGGGATGGCCGAGTGATTGTTGCGGCGGTTGCCAGCAACTTGTCTCGTATCCAGCAGGTCTTTGATGCAGCTGCAGAGACTGGCCGTCGAGTGGTTTTGACAGGCTTTGATGTTGAAAATATCGTTCGTACGGCTATCCGCCTCAAGAAGCTGTCCTTGGTGGACGAACGCCTTTTGATCAAGCCTAAGGAAATGTCTAAGTTTGAAGACCATGAGTTGATTATCTTGGAGACTGGCCGGATGGGTGAGCCTATCAATGGCCTGCGTAAGATGTCAATCGGCCGCCACCGCTATGTGGAAATCAAGGAAGGAGATTTGATTTACATCGTAACAACGCCTTCTATTGCCAAGGAAGCGGTCGTGGCTCGTGTAGAAAATATGATTTATCAGGCTGGGGGGATTGTCAAGCTGATTACCCAAAACCTGCGGGTTTCGGGTCACGCAAATGCGCGTGATTTGCAGCTCATGATTAACCTGCTGCAGCCTAAGTACCTCTTCCCTATTCAGGGTGAGTACCGCGGATTGGATGCTCATGCTAAGGCTGCCATGGAAATTGGCATGCTGCCGGAAAATATCTTCATTCCTAAGCGTGGCAGCATCATGGAATACGACCATGGTGATTTTGTGCCTGCTGGTGCAGTATCAGCTGGAGATGTCATGATTGATGGGAATGCGATTGGTGATGTAGGCAATATCGTCCTGCGTGACCGCAAGGTCTTGTCTGAAGATGGTATTTTCATCGTGGCACTCACGGTTAACCGTAAGGAAAAGAAAATCATTTCCAAGGCTAAAGTGCACACCCGTGGATTTGTCTATGTCAAGAAGAGCAGAGATATTTTGCGTGAGAGCTCTGACATTATCAATAAAACAGTGGAAGATTATCTGGCGCAGGATAGCTTTGACTGGGGTGAGCTGAAGGGTGCTGTCCGTGACAGTCTGGCCAAATATCTCTTTGACCAAACTAAGCGTCGCCCAGCTATTTTGCCAGTTGTTATGGAAGTGCGGTAAAAATCTGAACACAAATACAAGAAAGTCGGGCTTCGGCTTTTTCTTGTCAGAAAGATACGAAGGAGAAATGCGAATGGCAGTGATGAAAATAGAGTATTATTCTGAGGCTTTGGAGATGGAATGGGGCGTCAATGTCCTCTATCCCGATGCAGCTCGTGTGGACAAGCCGGATGATAAGGACATTCCTGTTTTGTACCTGCTTCATGGTATGAACGGGAATCACAATAGCTGGCTCAAGCGCTCAAATATTGAGCGTCTGGTTCGCTCGACCAACTTGATTGTTGTCATGCCTAATACTAGCAATGGCTGGTACACCGATACTCAGTATGGCTTTAACTATTACGAAGCCATCGCTGAGGAGCTGCCTCGGGTGCTCAAGCGCTTTTTCTCAAATATGTCAGATAAGCGGGAGAAGAATTTTATCGCAGGCCTTTCTATGGGCGGATATGGAGCCTTTAAGCTGGCTCTCAAGTCTAACCGCTTTTCATACGCAGCTAGTCTTTCTGGAGCTTTGAGTTTTCTTGATGTTCGCCCAGATAATGCTGAAATGGCAACGCCAGCCTATTGGCGAGGAGTTTTTGGAGACTATAAAGACTGGACCAGCAGCCCCCATTCGCTGGAGAGTATAGCCAAGCAATCTGATAAAAAGACTAAGCTTTGGGCATGGTGTGGCGAAGAAGATTTTCTCTACAAGGCCAATCAGGAGGCGGTGAAAAACCTGCAAGACTTAGGTTTGGAGATTACTTACAGCCACAGTCCAGGTAAGCATGAGTGGTATTACTGGGAAAAGCAGATGGAGAATGTACTGGCCTGGCTTCCTATCGACTTCCAGCTGGAAGAGCGCCTGTCATAAAAATAGGTTGTAAAGTCGTATTCTGCCCTCAGAGTATGATATAATGATTACGTTTGAAAATCGGAGTGGGAATGATTTCCCGAAATACAAATAGGAGAATGGAACTTTGACAAAAGCGATTCGAGTGCGTTATGCACCAAGTCCGACTGGACTTTTACACATCGGAAATGCGCGGACTGCGCTCTTTAACTACCTCTATGCTCGTCACTATGGAGGAACCTTCATTATCCGTATTGAGGATACTGACCGCAAGCGCCATGTAGAAGATGGAGAACGCTCACAGCTTGAAAACTTACGCTGGCTGGGTATTGACTGGGATGAAAGTCCTGAGACTCACGAAAACTACCGCCAGTCTGAGCGCTTGGATATTTACCAAAAATACGTTAATGAACTCTTGGACAAGGGCTTGGCTTACAAGTCCTATGTGACCGAGGAAGAATTAGCAGCTGAACGTGAACGCCAGGAAGCAGCTGGTGAAACGCCGCGTTATATCAATGAGTTTCTAGGTATGTCAGAGGAAGAAAAGGCAGCCTATATTGCTGAGCGCGAAGCAGCGGGGATCATTCCGACGGTTCGTCTGGTTGTCAATGAGGCTGGTATCTATAAGTGGACGGACATGGTCAAGGGCGAAATTGAGTTTGAAGGTGGCAATATCGGTGGTGACTGGGTTATCCAGAAGAAAGACGGCTACCCAACTTATAACTTTGCTGTGGTTATTGATGACCATTTGATGGAAATTTCACACGTTATTCGTGGAGACGATCATATTGCTAACACACCTAAACAGCTCATGGTTTATGAAGCTTAGGCTGGGAAGCTCCAGAATTTGGCCACATGACCCTGATTATTAACTCTGAAACAGGTAAGAAGCTGTCCAAGCGCGATACCAATACCTTGCAATTTATCGAGGATTATCGCAAGAAGGGCTACCTGCCAGAAGCCGTCTTTAACTTTATTGCACTGCTGGGCTGGAATCCTGGCGGCGAGCATGAGATTTTCTCTCGTCAAGAATTGATCGAGCTTTTTGATGAAAAACGTCTCAGTAAGTCCCCAGCTGCTTTTGACCAGAAGAAGCTGGACTGGATGAACAACGAATACATCAAGAATGCAGATTTTGACACAATCTTCGCTCTGGCTAAGCCGTACTTGGAAGAAGCAGGTCGTTTGACAGATAAGGCAGAAAAGCTTGTAGAGCTCTACAAACCACAAATGAAGTCTGTAGATGAAATCGTGCCGCTGACAGACCTCTTCTTTGCGGACTTCCCAGAGTTGACAAATGCGGAGCATGAGGTCATGGCTGGTGAAACGGTACCGACTGTGTTGACAGCTTTCAAGGAAAAGCTAGAAGCTATGTCGGATGCAGATTTTGTGACAGAAAACATCTTCCCGCAAATCAAGGCTGTCCAAAAAGAGACAGGGATCAAGGGTAAAAACCTCTTCATGCCTATTCGGATTGCCGTTTCGGGTGAAATGCATGGACCAGAACTGCCAGATACGATTTACCTGCTAGGCCGTGAAAAATCTATCCAGCATATCGAAACATGCTGAATCAAATTCAATAAGATGAACCAGCTTTCAAGCTGGTTTTTACTTTGCAAATTTTTGTTTTTATGTCACAATTGTAATAAGAAAATACCTTAAGGAGAGAGAAATGAAAAAATGGATCATCATCTTGATTGGAGGATTACTAGCCTTACTCGTGCTAGTAACCTGTAATCAAAAGAAAGAGCAAATGACTCCAGCTTCCAACAATTCTAAAGTAAGTTCGCCTAGCTCTGCATCTTCTAAAAAGTCTGAAAGAGAGAGCAATTCGAGCGAACTTTCTGGCGACGCAGATAGTCAGGAAACTTCTGATACAGGCTCTAAGCAGAATTCGGAAACTGAAGCTGAAAAGTCTGCCAAGGAAGCTAGCAAAGGAGAGAAAGAGACGGCACCAACTTCTAGTTTGGATATGAAGGCTATTGCTTCTGGAGATTTTTCCAGCATGATTGGTACTTGGCAGGATGCCAAAGGGAACAGTTATACTTTCGATGAGTCTGGTATCGAGTCAGATGTTGCCAAGCTTGAGACAGGAGATTACTCTGGGCCAGATGAAAATGGGATTTACCGAGCAGGGATTCGTTGGAAAAACCAAACCGGTGCTGCCTTTCTTATCATTCCAGCAGGAAAGAGTTTGCCAGCCGGGGAGACTGTCAATGGGACAGATCCGACTGATACCAGTCAAGATCGTTTCATCATCACCCAGAGCGTTTCCGAACATCCCGATGTTTTTTACCGCGTAAAATAAGGAGTCTTGACGGACTCTTTTTTTCTTGTTTTGAGTCCAGTATATAATATATTGATTTTGAATAAAAATTGATAAAACGTTTTTATTTTAATAAATATTAAAATTTCTCTTGACATTCGCATTTTCATACAGTAGAATGTTTAAAAATAAAATGTAGAAGGATAGAGGTAATCATATGGTTAAAGAGAAAGTCATTTTAGCATATTCCGGTGGCTTGGACACTTCGGTGGCCATTACTTGGCTGAACAAGGATTATGATGTGATCGCGGTCTGTATGGACGTAGGTGAAGGAAATGATTTGGATTTCATTCATGACAAGGCGCTGAAAGTAGGCGCTATCGAATCACATGTTATTGATGTTAAAGACGAGTTTGCGGAAGACTACGTCTTGGTTGCTCTGCAAGGACACACCTTCTACGAACGAAAATATCCTCTAGTGTCCGCTCTGAGCCGACCTTTGATTTCTAAGAAATTGGTTGAAATTGCCCACAAGACGGGGGCGACAACCATTGCCCATGGCTGTACCGGAAAAGGAAACGATCAGGTACGTTTTGAAGTCGCTATCGCCTCCTTAGATCCCAAGCTCAAGGTGATTGCTCCGGTTCGGGAGTGGAAATGGTCTCGGGAAGAAGAGATTAATTACGCCAAAGCTAATGGTGTGCCAATTCCAGCAGATCTGGATAGTCCTTACTCAGTCGATCAAAACCTTTGGGGACGGGCCAATGAGTGTGGTGTCTTGGAAAACCCTTGGAATGAAGCACCAGAAGACGCCTATGATTTGACAGTTGCACCAGAAGCAGCGCCAGACAGCCCAGTCTATGTAAATATTGACTTTGAGGCTGGCGTGCCAGTTGCTTTAGATGGCAAAAAGATGAAGCTGGCGGACTTGATTCTTGAGCTGAATGACTTGGCAGGACAACACGGTGTTGGGCGGATTGATCATGTGGAAATCGTCTGGTGGGGATTAAGTCTCGGGAAATCTATGAATGCCCTGGTGCGGTGACTCTCTTGGCTGCCCACAAGGAAATTGAAGATCTGACTCTAGTCAGAGAATTGGCTCATTTCAAGCCAATTATCGAAAACGAACTATCTAATCTCATCTACAATGGCCTCTGGTTTAATCCAGCGACAGAAGCTCTGATTGCCTATCTCAAGTCCACCCAGCAGGTAGTTAATGGAACAGCTAAGGTGAAGCTTTATAAGGGGTCTGCGACAGTCGTGGCGCGTAAGTCTGATAATTCTCTCTATGATGAAAGTCTGGCTACCTATACCAGTGCAGATACTTTTGACCAGGATGCTGCGATTGGCTTTATCAAGCTGTGGGGTCTTCCGTCTAAGGTTCACGCAGAGGTTCAGGCTCACAAGGACAAATAGAAAGGGGCTTTCCTATGGCCAATCATAAACTGTGGGGCGGACGTTTTGAAGCCTCTCTGGAAGGCTGGGTTGAAGAGTTTGGTGCCAGCATTGGCTTTGACTATCGTCTGGCTCCTTATGATCTGCAGGGCAGCCTAGCCCATGTCAAAATGCTGGGGCAGACGGGAATCATTGCTCCAGAGGAAGCAGCTGCTATTCAGACAGGCTTGGAAAAGCTGCTGGTACATTATCAGGCTGGAGAGCTTGAGTTTGATGTGCGTAATGAAGATATTCATATGAATATGGAGGCTCTTCTGACCGAGGAGATTGGGCCAGTAGCTGGTAAGCTTCATACGGCTCGCTCTCGTAATGATCAGGTGGCGACAGATATGCACCTTTATCTCAAGGATCAGCTCGGTCAGATTGCGGATAAACTCTTGAATCTGCGTCAGGTGCTGCTGGACTTGGCTGAGGAGCATGTAGAGACTATTATGCCAGGCTATACCCATCTGCAGCATGCCCAGCCGATTAGCTTTGCCCATCATCTGCTGGCCTATTATCAGATGTTCAGCCGGGATAGTCAGCGCTTTGCCTTTAATCTGGAGCATACGGATTTGTCTCCTTTGGGAGCGGCGGCTCTGGCGGGGACAACATTTCCGATTAACCGAGAGCTGACAGCTGATTTATTGGACTTCAAAGGCATTTATCACAATTCCTTGGATGCGGTTAGTGATCGAGATTTTATCCTGGAGTTTCTATCTAACAGCAGCATTCTCATCATGCATCTGTCTCGCCTCTGTGAGGAGTTGATCAACTGGTGCAGCTATGAATATGGCTTTGTCAGCCTGTCAGACACCTTTAGTACTGGATCTTCCATCATGCCGCAAAAGAAAAATCCGGACATGGCGGAGCTGATTCGGGGCAAGAGTGGCCGGGTTTATGGCCATCTCTTCAGCCTTCTGACGGTTATGAAATCCCTGCCCTTGGCCTATAATAAGGACCTGCAGGAAGACAAGGAAGGCATGTTCGATACAGTAGATACCATCCAAAAATCGCTGGATATTATGGCGGGTATGCTGTCTAGTATGACAGTAAACAAAGAAAAAATGCTGGTTTCAACTCAGCAGGATTTCTCCAATGCGACAGAATTGGCTGACTATCTGGCCAAGAAAGGACTGCCTTTCCGAGAAGCCCATGAGATTGTCGGAAAGTTGGTGCTGGAATGCAGCAAGTCGGGCTATTATCTACAGGATATCCCGCTGAGCCGTTATCAGGAAGTGTCGTCGCTGATTGAGGAAGATATTTATCAGGCTCTTGAGTCGCAGACTGCTGTACAAAAGCGGAATTCCCTTGGCGGGACAGGATTTGCACAGATCCGTCAGGAGTTGGAAAGAGCAAAGAAACAGATGGAAAAGGAATAAGATATAGGGAACATCGCAAGAAAATTGCGGTGTTTTTTAAGTGAATCGACCTTTTAAATATTTGTAAAAACAGCGTCATAGCGGCTCTTATTGGCATTTTCGAAAAATATGGTATAATAGATATAATTTTGGTGGATGGAGTTGAGTTTTGAGAAAAAACTATCGCGTCAAGAGCGAAAAAGATTTTAATGCGATTTTTAAAAGCGGACAGAGTTTTGCTAATCGAAAATTTGTCGTTTACATGTTAGAAAAAGAGCAAAAGCATTTTCGAGTTGGAATTTCGGTCAGTAAAAAGCTGGGGAATGCAGTGGTTCGTAATCGTATTAAAAGAAAAATCCGCCATGTCTTGATGCAGCATCAGAAAAAGTTAGTCCAGGCAGACTTCGTAGTTATCGCTCGCAAAGGAGTGGAAGAGTTGGACTACCACCAAGTTGAACAAAATTTATTGCATGTGTTAAAAATTGCTAAACTTTATCAGGAAGGATTCATTTGTGAAACAGAAAAGTAAATTAGGGATTTTGCTGGTTGCGTCGCTGCTCTTTCTCACAGCCTGCGGAACCAGTCAAGTAACGGCTGATTCAAATGGCTTTTGGGAGAAGCTGGTCTATTTCTTTGCGGACACCATTCGTTTTCTATCCTTTGGTGGAAGCAAGGGGATTGGGATTATTCTCTTTACCTTGATTATCCGGACAGTTCTCCTGCCAGTCTTCCAATTCCAGACGACTTCTTCGCGCAAGCTGCAGGAAGTACAGCCGCATATCAAGCAACTGCAGGAAAAGTATCCTGGTAAGGACATGGAGAGCAGAACAGCCTTGGCTGAGGAAACTCAAAAGCTCTACAAAGAAATGGGTGTCAATCCTTATGCCTCATTCATTCCGCTCTTTATCCAGATGCCAGTGCTCTTGGCTCTGTTTCAAGCCCTGACTCGGGTTGATTTTATGAAAACAGGTCACTTCCTCTGGCTCAATCTAGGAGCGACAGATCCGACCTTTATTCTTCCGCTGTTGGCGGCTCTCTTCACTTTCTTCAGTACGTGGCTTTCAAATAAAGCCTTGCCTGAGAGAAATGGCGGGATGACAGTCATGATGTACCTAATGCCAGTGATGATTTTCTTTTTTGCCCTTTATGCGGCGAGCGGGGTAGCCCTCTACTGGGCGGTCTCCAATGCTTATCAGGTGGTTCAGACCTTGCTGCTGAGCAATCCTTTTAAAATCATTGCCGAGCGGGAAGCCAAGGAACGGTCAGAGCGTCAATTGGAACAGAAAAAGAAACGTGCCCTGAAAAAAGCACAGAAAAAGAAAAAGTAAGTAAGAAGGAGGACTCTTGCAATGGTTATTTTTACAGGAGCAAGTGTTGAAGAAGCCATTCAAAATGGTTTGAAAACGTTGGATATTCCACGTATGAGAGCGCATATCACTGTTATTTCACGTGAGAAAAAAGGCTTTTTAGGCTTGTTTGGCAAGAAGCCAGCTCAGGTGGATGTCGAGCCGATTGCTGAGACGACAGTTGTCAAGGCCAATCAAAAGGCCGTAAAAGGTGTTCCCGAAGAGATTAACGCTCAGAATGAACCTGTGCAGTCTGTCAGTGAAGCGACGGTTGATTTGGGCCGTGTGGTGGCTGCTATCAAGAAGGTCGAAGGAGAAGGCGAAGTTATCTCAGATGAGGTCAAGGCTGAAATTCTCAAAAATGACAAGCAAGCCAATACGATTTTAGAAGAGACTGGCACTATTGATCTTCTCAAGACCAACCAAGCTATTGATGAGGCAGTTGCTCAAGCAGAAGCGGACGATAGCAAGGTTATCTCTTTTGAACAAGCGGCTAAAGACAAGGCTGAGCCGACAGAAACAGAAGAAAGCTCTTTTGCTGACTTAGGCATCCAAGTCGAAGCAGACTACGATATTGAAGAGGTAGTTGAAAACGTAACGAACTATGTTCAGAAAATCGTTGATGAGATGGATGTTGAAGCGGGCATTTCCAGCAGCCACAACCGCCGAACTATCAACATGCAAATTGATACCAATGAACCAGGGCGCGTGATTGGCTACCATGGAAAAGTCTTGAAAGCTCTGCAGCTATTGGCACAAAACTATCTTTATAACCGATACTCTAAGAGCTTCTATATTTCCATTAATGTCAATGACTATGTTGAGCATCGGGCTGAAGTGCTGCAAAGCTATGCGCAGAAACTGGCTCAGCGGGCTTTGGAAGACCGACGCGGTCAGCACACAGACCCTATGTCTAACAGCGAGCGCAAAATTATCCACCGCATCATATCTCGCATCGATGGCGTGACTAGCTATTCCGAAGGCGACGAGCCAAACCGCTATGTCGTTGTGGATATTGACAGCGAATAAAAAGAAAGCCAGCAGAGATGCTGGTTTTTGCAGTAATAAACTAAGAGAAAGAATTATGAAGAAGAGAGTTTTTCTAATTATTTTAGGGTTAGCATTACTTGCTGCCTGTAGCCAAAAGAAAATAGAGAATCAGGATAATACTCCTGATTCGAGTAAGAGTGCATTGGATAAAGAGCAAAAGAGTTCTTCAATTTCAGTAGAACAAGATGAAAAATTATATGCTTCGACTTTGGAGAAATTAACAAAAGATACTTCAGAAGGCCGTGCGCAGATATACACATTCTATGATATTGATAAAAATGGGACGAATGAATTAATCACAGGCCATCATTCTGACGGGGCTTATTATTTAGCGGCTATTTATTATTTGAATCAAGGGGCATCAACTTATTTAGCTCAATCAAAAGTAGCTTCAGCAGGTGGAAGTCGAGAAAGCGCCACAATATATATAGATGGAACAGTCTTTTATGCTCAATGGCACTCTCTGAGTCCTGATGCTAAGGGGTATCTTTATCGACTGAGATCTGATAATAGTGGTATAGATGTGCTAAAAGAAGCAGATTTTCAAATAGCAGGTGTAGATTCAAATTCTGAAAAAAGCGCAGCTTCAGTTTTTGGATTAGCTTCTAAAAAAGAGCTTGATTTATCTTCGTTGACTTGGAAAGATATTGAATCTTATCAATCAAAAAGCTCCGTAGGAGCAGAGGACAATCCAGAAATTTCAACTCAAATGGATTTATCGAGCATTCAAAACGGTGATTTCTCAAGTATTGAAGGTACGTGGAAAAATGGAAATGGAGAAGAACTGACCTTTGATAAAAATGGTTTGGTGACTAATGGGCTAAAATTAGGAAATCAGTTTAAAATAGTCAACTCCTATTTAGAGGGTGGCATATCCTATGGTGGTCCGGGTGCAGCAATATTATTTATTCCTGCTGGTGTAGATATGTCTATGACTTTGGATAATCAAAAAATAATGGATGCTTCAAATCGTAAGATGGACAGGATTCTTATTACGCAAAGTGTTAATGTTAATAACTCAGAAGTATTCTATTATAAAGAGTAAAAAAGAAAGGATTTTTTATGTCACTTTTTCCAGCTATTGAAAGTTATCTGCCTCATCAAGGGGCTAAGTATATGTCTCCAGACAAGGCAGGGCAACTGAGTGAGTCTATGTTGGAATTGAGAGCTAAAGGCCAGGCGGCACGCAAGGAGTTTGCAGATTTGGTCAAGGATTTTCAGAGCCTCTATCCTAAGCTGACCTTGGAGCGAACCAGCCAGTGGATGAATCAAGCACAGATACTGCGACCGCATTTTTGGAATTATCTTAAAGGCTATGGGGAAATCACAGAGCCAATGTTCGCCCTGCGCTTGTATGGGACTGCAGAAGATTTTGGAGTGTCACTAGAGGTGAGCTTTATGGAGCGTAAGAAAGATGAGCACAGTCTCAGCAAGCAAAATCGGGTCTTGGAGCTGCCTATTCAGTCGCCAGCTTATTATTTTGCTCAGATAGATGGTGTGAGTCAGCGTTTTGAAGGTACTGAGGAAAATCGCAAGTTCCTTACTCAGCAGCTAGCAGCCGGTCAGGTTCGTAAGGTCTTGGTCAAATACGATATTCCTCTTTCTCAGGCTGCTTCAAGAGAGCAGGTGCTGTCCCAGCTGCAGGAGGCCATGACAGCCTTGATTCCCTTTTATGAGGCGACTCGGACCTTATGATTGCGTTTACAAAGAGAAAGTTATTTAAGTAAGTATTGACAAAAAGCCCCAGAATCATATAGAATAGTAAAGTATGTTTAGTAACTGATCACAACTAGCCGGCTAAACGAATACAAGAATCTAAGAGGAGGTATTCATCGTGAAACGTACTTATCAACCAAGTAAAAATCCGTCGTGCGCGTAAACATGGTTTCCGCCACCGTATGTCAACTAAAAACGGTCGTCGTGTATTGGCAGCTCGCCGTCGTAAAGGACGCAAAGTTTTGGCTGCTTAATCCAAACGATTTATCAAGAAACCAGCGGAGACTCGAGACCGCTGGTTTTTTTGTGTGTTAAATTTATTGACTAAAGTCGATAGACTGGCAGTACAATTCCTCTTTTCGTCCGGTGTCTTTATTTATGACCTCCACATACCAATCTCCTTTGTGGCTAAATAGTTTGATAAATTGAACTTGAAGAGACTGCTGTTCATACTTAATTGGAAAAAATTCTTCCTGCCTATGTAATAAAATATCTAGAATCATCCGCAGTTGAGAGTTGTTGATTGTTTTTCTGACTTCTGGTTGAAGGATTTTCTCAATTTTTGTAATCTTGCTTAACTGCTGTTCTGAAATCGAGTTTTCAAATTTTTCTTTTAATTTTTGCAGGTCAATATCAAAAGGGCACATATTGTAGTTTTCCAGAGTCAGCATGGAAAAATACAAGGCAGAAATTTCATCTATGGAGAAAATAATAGGAGATAACAAGTCGTTGCTAAGAATTTTATAACTGCCATTCCGGCCTAAATCAGAATAAATTGGAATGCCCAGCGTTTCAAGGCTGGCAATATCACGAAGGGCAGTGCTTTTTGAAATGTGATATCGATTCATAATATCTTTTAGATTGAATTGTCTTTTCTTATTGAGAAAAAAATAAGCATATCGTTAATTCTTTTGAGATTTATTCATGAGAAACTCCATATTTTCATTAAATGGTTTCAAAAAATGATACCTTTTTATATTATACTAGTTTTAGAGAAAATAATAAAGGAGTCAAATATGAATCAATATTTTAAGGCCTTATTGGCAGAACAGACAGAAATGGCCCTAGCTACTTCTGTAAAAGATACCCCAAATGTAAGAATTGTAAATTTTTACTATGATGAGGATACAAAGAAATTGTTCTTTATCTCATTTAAAAATAGTCAAAAAATTCAAGAGTTGGTAACCAATAATCGTATAGCTCTTACAACAATCCCGAAAGGTGATGGGAGGTATATCCGAATTCAAGGGAGAGTCAAAGAAAGCCAGCTTTCTATTGAGGATATAAGAAGCATTTTTATCCAGAAGTATCCTTATTATCAAGATATTATTGAACAGCATAGCAACTCCTTGCAACTTTTTGAAGTCTCTTTTTCTGCTGCTTTCTTGGTCTTAGATAATAATCAAGTTGAGAAAATCAAACTATAAGGAGAAAATAGATGGTTGAGATAAAAAGATGCGATTGGGCTGAAAATAGTGAGCTTGAGAGAAATTATCATGACCATGACTGGGGGCGACCTGTGCATGACGAGCATAAACTCTTTAAAATGTTGATTTTGGAAGGTCAGCAGGCGGGCTTGAGCTGGCAAACTATTTTGTCAAAAATGGATGCTATGACAGAGGCTTATGAAAACTTTGATCCTGAAAGACTCTCCAACTATGACGAGCAGAAGATTGAAGAATTGCTTAGTGATCAAAGAGTGATACGAAATAGGCTGAAAATAAAGGCAGTTATAAAAAATGCTAAAGCCTATTTAAAATTAAAAGAAGACTATGGTAGTTTGGATTCTTATATCTGGTCTTTTGTAAATAATGAACCGATTCTTAATTCATGGTCTAGTATTGAAGAGGTACCCGCTCGAACGGATCTATCCGATAAAATCAGCAAAGAACTCAAAAAGAAAGGTTTCTTTTGTTGGTTCTACGACTATATATGCCTTTATGCAGTCCATTGGCATGGTCAATGATCATTTGCTGACCTGTGATTTTAGGATATAATTTTTTTCCTTTGAAATAGAAGAATGAGCGGTCTATTATCGAACACCGGTAAATGATGTAAAAAAGGAGAATAAAACCAGAAAGAAACTGATTTTCTTTCTGGTTTTTTTGTGTATAGTTAAGCACAGTTGCTTATTTTGCCACTGGTAAAAGCATTGGATACAGATAGCAGAGCAAGGTAAAGCTTATCAGGGCGTAAAAGATACCGATGCGAATAGCTTGGATAGGTTTATAGAAACGAATCAGGGTCAGTAGGCACCAAACCAAGAGAACTAGGATGAACCATGCTGAAATCAAGCGCAGCGGTGTTGGTCCGTAAAGGTAGATGTAGATGCCAAATAATTTCCAGCCAGCTAGTAAAGCCAGCAGACCGGTAAAGATAAAGAGGATAGTAGCTGCGAATCGCGTCCCTTTCTGGTCCCAGAGTGGCTTTTTGGCAATCAGATAGAAGACACCTAGGACTGCAAAGTTAAGGATAGACACCCGAACCAGCTGCCAGAAGCCAGCCACGGCAACAGTCGAAGCATTCTGGGGAGAAATAGCCTGAGCTACTGTTCCGGCGCTTAGGAGCTGACCGAGCTCACCTAGACCCGTCAGGAAGAAGAGCGCATAGGTCAGGCAAAGGCTGCCGATGATAATGTAGGCTGCGAAAGCGGGTGCTACTCGCAAAGGGTAGATACTTGCTTGAAATTTTTTGTAGCTAAGTTTAGTATCTTTTCTGCCTAACAGACTGCCGGCTAGGAGGCCGTACAAGTAGAGACTGACAGGAACAGCCAGGCAGGCCTTGAAGAGAATCATGCCGCTATCAAGACTTGAAAAGAGGGAGTCAAGGAGATTTTCGATAACATCAGCAGTATTGCTGAAGAATGAGGCAAAGCTGTCTGAAACCTGACTTAGCTGGGACCAGACAAAGTAGACCAAGATTCCTGCGACAAAGAAGCTGCTGACGATAATCGCGAGCTGTTGGGCTTTCTTTGAAGACATGCTGTCAGAGCTATCGGAATAGTCCTGCTGCTTGCCTTCTATAAAGACTAGAATAGCAGCAATGAAATTTTTAAAGGGCAGGATGCAGAAGGCTTGAATGGTGTCAAACCAGACTAGGATCCCCAAACGCCCCTGGCTTAACCAGCCGGTGCGAGACAGAATATAGAAGGCGAATGAGATGTGGATGGCCAGAAATTGAAAAAATTCTAGCTGGCGATGAAGTCCCCAGAGACTTAAAGCTAGGGCTTGAGCTAGCGTCATGATCAGAAAGCTTCTAGCCTCTAATCTGCTGTCAAGATTTTTTATCTGTAGCGATGGATAGGCCAATTTCCTGATTAAGGCTTCGCTTAATAATATAAGACCGATTGCAAAAGGGAAAAAGGATGCCGTTTGATAATTAAAAAATACTGCAGAGTAAAAGTAGGTTAAGAGATAGAGGATTAGATAGCTGATTTTAAAGAATCGCAGTTGCTTGTCCTCTAGGCCTGCGAAGATGGTCTGTCTTTCCTCCTCTGCAGGCAGACAAGGCTGGACATTCATCTGCTCTTGTACTGGATATTCCATAATTATTTCTCCTCCTCATCAGGGATATACTCCAAAATATCGCCAGGCTGGCAGCCTAATTCACGGCAGAGAGCATTGAGTGTTGAAAAGCGGACGGCCTTGGCTCGATTATTTTTTAGGATAGATAGATTGGCTGGTGTTAGGTCAATCAACTCTGCTAAACGGCCAGCGCTGATGCGCTTTTGCGCCATGACAAGGTCTAAATTTATCTGAATCATAAGACCTCCTAAATAGTGTAGTCCACTTGATCCTGCAGCTCAATGGCCTTGCCAAAGGCGTTGCGGATGACACGAATAATCAGGGTCAAGATGCTGCAGGAAACAGTGACTAAGAGCATGGGCAAGTAAGCTGTCAGCCCCATAAAGAGGGAGATAAGAGCGACAGTGCCCACTTCCCAGCCAAGATAGCGCATGTACTGAACATTTTGCGTGATAAAAACCTGATTTTTACCAATGCGGCTAAGGAGTCGATAGAGATGGACAATGCAGGCCAGAGCCAGGCAGCCTAGGACATAGCCGAGCAGCAGCAAGACCCAAAAGCGCGTCTCCCCTTGAAAGAAAGGAGAGGGAAATTCGATAACTAGGTTGACGACCCAAGGTCCTAGGGCTATCAGGATAATGGAAGCAATAAATAAAAGGCTGATACTGATTTTTGTAAGAGTAATGCTCATATCTTCAGCAGTCTTTTTCATTTTGTCTGTCATAATTTCCTCCGACAACGTTTCATTTTTTAGTAACTATAACACGACTGTTATCGATAATCAATAAAAAACTATCGAAAAAAAGGATAAAATCAGTCTTAAGTACTAGGTGAAATTTTCTAAAAATCTCTTATTTTATAGAGATGGATTTCTTGTCAGGAGATGAACAGAGTGGAATGGGATGAATATTTCGCCTGATTTTTGGTATAATGAAAAACAGGAATTGTATACTCTTTCTGGTCAGAAGCGGAGTATGTGTATGTAAGGAGGGAAGAATCTGTGGGTGTAAAGCTTGTTCATTATCGTAGTAAGTTATATGAATTTCTCATGGTGCCTGCCATCGTTTCAAGGGATGATAAACATATGTGGATGGATTTACGGCAGAATCAAAAGGAGCTGCTTCTTGATGTACAGCCGCACTATGATAAGCTCTATCAGGCTTTACTTCCTTTGAAAAGCGAGCTTGTTGCGGTTAGTTTGTTTGAAGGAGCTACGGTAGGACTGGCTCCGCTTCTTTACCTCTACTTGCTAGAAAAAGGAGAAGATCCGGCCAATCCGCATGACTTGTTAGAATGTCTGAAAAAACTAGACGCAGAACAAATCATCTATTGCTTATCACTTAAGCTTTCTGCTGGGGGAGTTACCAAGGGACATCCTGAAGATCTGCTGGCTTTTATAGAGAATAGTGACAAGTCTCCAGAGAATAAATGGTACTGGTACCAAGCTATTCAGCATCCAGAGAAGCTTCGAGACAAATTAGTTTCCTTGCTGGAAAGAGTGTTCGAGCTCTATCAGCCTATTTATGAGCAGTTTGAGCAGGAAGTACTAGCTTTTGAACAAGAATTTAGCCTATCTGATGTGATGGATGATGAAGAGCAGAATGCTAAGCTTCTTGAAAAGGACACACAAGTCTTTGTTCTGTCACCCATGTTTATTGACTCTTTTCTCGAAAAGGTTCCTGATTTCACATCCTATTCCTTAATCCTCTCGACGAGAAGTTCCCAGTTATCAAAGGCGGAATCGGAGCTTAACGATGAAACATTGGCTCTGACCTTAAAAACTCTTGGAGATGAAACCCGCTATAAAGTCTTGATTGAATTGATTCAGCTGCATGCCAAGAATAAAGATATAGCTAAAAAATTGGGGCTTACAAGAGCCTCTATCTCATTCCATACGCAAAGCTCCTAAATTCTGGCTTGCTGGAGCTTGTGGTGGATGATGATTCGGTTAAATACACGGTCAATAAAGAACTGATTCAAAAAATTATAGAGAAGTTCAAACAGGACCTAAAATAGTTTAAGAAGACCTAGATTCATTCTAGGTCTTTATTTTGTAAAATGAAAACCTAACAATAATTTGACAATAATCTAATTTATTGTTATGATTTGTTAAACAAAAATCTAACAAGAGTAAAGGAGATGTCGTATGATTGTTTTTGCAAAAAACAAAAATTTTCGCCAGTTGCTCATCAATCAATGGATTTCAGGTTTTGGAGACATTGTTTTTTATTTGGCTTTGATGAACTATGTTTCTGCTTACTCCTTTGCTCCAATTGCGGTTTTATTGATTTCTCTTTCTGAAACGCTGCCTCAGTTAATTCAAGTTTTTACTGGAGTTGCAGCGGACTTTCAGAAGGATCGTATTCATAAATACCTGCTTATACAGTTTAGTAAGGTGCTCTTATATAGCTTGGTAACGTTTTTGTTGCTTGGACAAGATTTCTCTTTCTTGATTTTGCTTGTGATTTGCTTGATTAACTTTCTGTCGGATAGTCTGAGTTATTTTTCAGGTGCCATGCTGACGCCGGTTTATGTAAAGGTGATTGAGCAAGATATGACCTCTGCTATGGGCTTTCGGCAGGCTAGTATGAGTCTGGTTCATATTTTGGGGAATCTAGCTGGCGGTTTTCTCATCGCTTGGATGAGTATTGGAGCTTTGGCAGGACTAAATGCTCTGACATTCTTACTAGCTTACCTTGGTTTTTGGCATATTAGTAAAAGCTTACAGGATTTAGAACCGGAGCTCAGCAGTGCCAAGGAGCTAAATAGAGAAAATTATTGGCAGCATTTATTGGATTCTCTTAAAGTCTTACTGGGATTGAAAAATGTTGTGAGGTTGTTATTGGTTTCAACCTTTGGACAGGTCACTCTGAACATTCTGACGCCAGTAGCGACTCTTTTGTTGCTGAAAAGGCCTTTTTGGAATTTGCAGGTTGGTCAGTCCATTGCCGTGTTAATTGTTCTAAGTTCCGCTGGTCTGATCTTAGGAAATATTTTGAGTGGCAGTTTGCTGAAAAAACTTTCGACGAAGCTTGCTATGTATAGTAGCCAAGTATGTGAAGGTTTTATTCTTTGCGGTTTTTTCTGGCAAAATTTTTTACTTATACTGATAGCAAGCTTTGCTTGCTCAGTTACAGTCGGTTTGCTGAGTCCAAGACTGCAGAAATCTGTCTTCAGCCTAATACCAGAAGAGTCCATGGGAGCCATACAGTCAGCTATTAATCTATTTAGCATGGCTGTTCCGAGTGTTTTATCCATGCTGTTGATAGCTCTTGCCAGCAGTTTGGGGGTTATTTATATTCTCCTCCCTCTTGTGTTAATGCTGGCATTGTCTTTCTGCTTAATTATTCCAATGGATAACTTGAAGGCGGATTCGGATGGCTGTTGAATGGCAGCTATCTTATTTTTCTGCTTTGAAGCGACTTCTGATTTTTTAGGTCATTTTTGATATAATAAAGGACAGGAAAGACAAGGAAGTAAGCCATGAAGATTTTTGATACACACACGCATTTAAATGTGGAAGAATTTGCTGGTCGAGAGGCAGAGGAGCTGCAGCTGGCTGCAGAAATGGGCGTCAGCAAAATAAATATTGTCGGTTTTGATCGGCCGACCATTGAGCGCGCCTTGGAGTTGGCCGACAGCTATGATCAGCTTTATGCTACGATTGGCTGGCATCCGACTGAGGCTGGGACTTATGATGAGGCGGTGGAAGCCTATCTGCTGGACAAGCTTCGTCACCCCAAGGTGCTGGCTCTGGGCGAGATTGGGCTGGACTATCACTGGATGACCGCGCCCAAGGATGTTCAGGAGCGGGTGTTTCGACGCCAAATCCAGCTCTCTAAAGAGCTGAACCTGCCCTTTGTCGTTCACACACGTGACGCATTGGAGGATACCTATGAGACTATCAAGAGTGAAGGTGTAGGTCCTCGAGGCGCTATTATGCACTCTTATTCGGGTTCTTTGGAAATGGCAGAGCGCTTTATCGAGTTAGGGATGATGATTTCCTTTTCTGGAGTTGTGACCTTTAAGAAAGCGACGGATATTCAGGAGTCAGCGCAGAACCTGCCTTTGGACAAAATCCTCGTCGAGACGGATGCGCCTTATCTAGCACCTGTTCCCAAGCGTGGCCGAGAAAACAAAACAGCCTATACCCGCTATGTTGTAGAGAAAATTGCTGAGCTGCGTGGGTTGACGGTCGAAGAAGTAGCGCAAGCGACCTATGACAATGCAAAGAAGGTGTTTGGGCTTGACTGAGAAGATAAAAATCCCTCAGGTAATCGTCGTGGAGGGCAAGGATGATACAGCTAACCTTCAGCGATTTTACCAAGTTGACACTTACGAGACGAGAGGCTCCGCTATCAATGAAGAAGACCTAGAGCGGATAGAGAAACTGCACCAGCTGCGTGGGGTTATTGTCTTTACCGATCCAGACTACAACGGTGAGCGTATCCGTCGAATGATTATGGAGGCTGTGCCAACTGCTCAGCATGCCTTTCTCCGCCGTGATGAGGCGGCTCCCAAGTCTAAGAACAAGGGTAAATCGCTTGGAGTGGAACACGCTTCATTTGAGAATTTACAGCAGGCGTTAGCTGGGTTGGTCGGATATTTCGATGATGAGGATAATTTTGACATCACCAAAGGCGATCTTGTGCGACTAGGTCTGCTTATGGGAAGCGACAGCCGTCAGCGCCGAGAGTATCTGGGAGAGCAGCTCCGTATCGGCTATTCTAACGGCAAGCAACTGCTTAAACGCTTGGAATTGTTTGGGGTGACTTTGGCGGAAGTGGAAGAAGTGATGGAGAGGTATTCAGTCTAACGGAGTAAGGAATGAAAAAAGTAATTATTACGGGCGGTAATAGTGGGATTGGCTACCAGGCTGCTAAACAGTTAGCTGAAAAGGGGTGGTCAGTGACCTTATTTTGCCGGCGAAAAGAAGCTGCTGAGCAAGCCTGTGAAAAATCCGTCAACAAACAGGAAATCCGCATGTAGATTACATCTTGGTTGATTTATCTGAGATGAAGAGTGTCAGGAAAGCAGTGGAGCAGTATATCCAAAAAGAAGTGACTTTAGATGTTTTAATTAACAATGCGGCTGATTTTGATTTATCAATCAAAAGTCCTGTGATTACCAAAGACGGATTGGAAAAACAATTTGCGACCAATGTGGGCGCTCCATTCTTGCTTTCTTCCTTATTGAAAGACTTGTTGGAAAAGTCAGAGAGTGGTCGGATTATTAATATTTCTTCCCAAGGGCTAGTGCTTTATCCTTTCATGAAGCTTGATTTTGAAAATTTATCTGGTCAAAAACATTACAGCCCTGCTAAGACCTATTATCAGAATAAACTGGCTTTGTTGATGCTGTCGCTTTATATGCGGAAATATTGGAAAGGTATCAAAATTCAGGCAATCCGTGTGACCAATGTCAAAGTTGATATGCGCCGCTATGATCACCTCAGCGCTTTTATGAAAAATCTGTATAAAATTAAGTCGAGATTTTCGATTAGTCCTGAAGAAATGGCGAAAGTCTATATAGCTTTATCTACAGAAGATGGCTATGAAGGATTTTTGTATGACGAGAAATGCAGAGAAGTTAAGGCTAATGCATCTGCTTACGAGGAAGAAGAGCAGAAAAAACTCTACACCTTGCTTGAGCAAATGACCTCCTTAAAAAATAACGAATAACGAATTAGAAAAGAGAAAAGATGCGTATTGCAGACCATAGTGTAACCCGTGCCATTCTGGAGCGTCACGGTTTCACCTTTAAAAAATCTTTCGGTCAGAATTTCCTGACGGATACGAACATCCTCCAGAAGATTGTGGACACAGCTGAGATTGACAAAAAGGTCAATGTCATCGAAATTGGTCCTGGTATTGGGGCTTTGACGGAATTTTTGGCCGAAAGTGCCGTGGAGGTCATGGCCTTTGAGATTGATGATCGGCTGGTGCCGATTTTGGCGGATACTCTGCGCGATTTTGACAATGTGACAGTGGTCAATCAGGATATTCTCAAGGTTGATCTGGCCCAGTACATAGCAGAGTTTAAGAATCCAGACCTGCCTATCAAGGTAGTGGCAAATCTGCCCTACTACATCACAACACCGATTCTCATGCATTTGATTGAGAGCGGGATTCCTTTTAGTGAGTTTGTCGTTATGATGCAAAAAGAAGTGGCCGATCGGATTTCGGCTCAGCCGAATACCAAGGCTTATGGTAGTTTGTCGATTGCGGTGCAGTATTACATGACGGCCAAGGTTGCCTTTATCGTGCCGAGGACAGTCTTTGTGCCAGCGCCTAATGTGGATTCGGCTATTCTCAAGATGGTGCGCAGAGAGCAGCCGGCAGCTGAGGTTCAGGATGAGAAATTCTTTTTCAAGGTCTCCAAGGCCAGTTTTGTCCACCGCAGGAAAACTCTCTGGAATAACCTGACCAGTTGTTTTGGGAAGTCTGAGGAGACTAAAGGCAAACTGACAGCAGCTTTAGAACGAGCGGAGTTATCTCCAAGTGTTCGGGGAGAAGCTCTGAGTTTAGAGGAATTTGCTCGCTTGGCAGACGCTTTGAAGTCAGAGGGATTATAAAAAAATAGAAGATCTGCTCTATATAGCTGGTCTTCTATTTTGCTCATGAGGTACATATGAAAGTGAAATTTCTGTCTTTGTTTTCTGCCTTGCTCTGGTTTTCGCAGTCTTTACTCCACTTCCTTCTACTGCTAGGCCTGCCTCTGGGACGTTTGGTATTTGGCGGAGCATATATAGTATTTCCTTTATGGTTGCGGCCAGTTAACTTTCTGCTTTTCTTGCTGTGGGGTTTCTTTGCTTTCAGTTATTTATCGTTTGGAGGCTGGCTAAGAAGTAGCTTGAAGTCTTTTGTTTTGAGAAAAAACATCTTAAGTGGAACTGTTTTTCTCTTTTTGGCTACAGTTTTCAATTTCTTTGTGACCGCGAGTCTATTAGAGAAGTATTTAACAGGGGGGCTGACCTTTTTGGCTTTTCTCAGCAGTGTAATTCTACTTCATAACAACAAAAAATCCTATCAATCATGATAGGATTGCTTTTTATGCGGAGGAAGGGATTTGAACCCTCACACCCGTACGGGCACATGCGCCTGAAGCATGCGTGTCTGCCGTTCCACCACCTCCGCTTGAGATTCTATTATAACTTATTTTTGTGAAAATGCCAATAGAGAATATCAGTTTTTTTCATACAGTGAAAAAGCAGAAAAATTTCTATTTTTTTCTTTACTAAAATAGTTCTATGATATTGCCATTATAGCAAGTATTTGTTACAATTAGATTAATTACTTATTTAGGTAACGAAATAAAAAAGGAGAATGTTATGAAACTGAAAAAATGGCTGCTGTTTTTGATGCTGCCCCTTCTGTTTTTGCTGGATTTGAAGCTGTTTACAGCAACTGCTCAAGCTGATGCTTTGAAGAATGCAATCACAGACATTAAAATCTGGGATCATTCTAATGGCCGCGAAGCAACCAAGGTTAACGGTGCTTACAATTTGGTCCAAGGGGGGAATTATCGCTATGAGCTAGTTTTTGATTTGTCTGCTTACGATAACAAGCTCAAGGATGGGGATACCTTTACCTTTACAGTACCGAACGGTGCAACCATTGCTGATGGTACAACTTTTACTCTGACGGATAATGAAACGCAGGTCCAACTTGGAGCGGCTAAGATGACGTCGAATGGTTCGGGTAAGGGTGGTCTGATCACGGTTACTATTCAGAATCTGGCAGATTACAAGGCCAAGACAACTGCTAGTGGAGTTAGAGGGAGCTTCTTCTTTGACTTTCAGGCGACGACAGTAGGCGCTGATCAGGACTGGAATTATAAGCCTGAGGAAACTCAAGGGGCGATGAGCCATAAGGTCACCATTAACGAGCGCAAACAAAGCAGTTTTTCAACAGCCGGTGAAAACTACGCTAAGATTGGAGGGGTCATTGCTAAGAAGCCATATAATTCGGCTATTCTAGGCAAGAGTGGTGACTACTCACATAACTGGACTGTTCGTATCAATACTCAGCAAAAGACTTATAATTCTCCTATTGTTATCAAGGATGTCATTCCAGATAGCAGTGCACCAATGCAATTCGTTCCGGAGCAACTTGTCCTTCGCCAAGGGGAGTACACGCAGAGTTTATCAAGTATTGCGAATTCTGTCATCTTGAAAGAAGGTCAAGATTATACGGTTGCCTATAATGACACTTATACAGAGTTTACTCTAACTATCAATAACCCAGGCAATCGTGCCTTTATGTTGAACTATATGACAACTTCACCAGCTGATGGTTCTTTGGTGTCGAATACGGCTGAGATGGAAGTTGATAATACAAAACTGCCATTCAGAGATGATCGTCCTGGTCAGACGAGCTCTACGGTAGAGCGTAGCAGCCGGATTACAGAAGGCGGTGTCATCACAGCAGATATCAGCAACAGTCTGGTTCTCTACAAACAAGATTCTAAGACTGGTAAAATGCTGGAAGGTGCTGTCTTTAAGGTGACAACTCCTAGCGGTGAAGAGATTACTCTGCCGCCAACTGATGCTAACGGGCGGGTTTCTACACAGCCTTTCTCAAGTGAAGAAATCAAGAAAGGCCAATTCACAGTAGAAGAAGTCACAGCTCCGGAAGGCTATGTACTGGACAGCAATCCGATGAAGGTGACTATCAAGGCTGATGGAGCGGTTAAGACAGTCAAGAATACGGTGGATCCAAATGCCAGCAAAAAGCTGACAGTCAAGAAAGTTTGGAAAGATGAAAACAATCAAGATGGCAAGCGTCCGGCTTCTATTGCTGTAGATGTCTACGCTAACGGTCAAAGTTGGCTGATAAGACAGTGACTGTAACTGGCGGAAGTACAGATGCGGAGTGGACAGCTCAGACAACTGATTTACCAATCTTTGATACAAATGGTCAAAAAATCACCTATACAATCGGTGAAGATCAGCTTGATGGCTACGATGCTCCAGAAGTAGATCAGGGGAATCTCACTGTTACCAATACTCGTACGCCAGAGAAAATCGCTATCAAAGCCAGCAAGAAATGGGATGATGCCGAGAATCAAGACGGCAAACGTCCTGCCAATGTTGTTGTCAAACTTTATAAAGAAGTCGGCGGTCAGAAATCAGAAGTTGCGAACAGAACTCTGACCGAAGCTGACCAGTGGGCAACCGAGTTCGCCAACTTGAACAAATATGAAAAGGGACAAGAAGTTGTTTATTCTATTGAAGAAGATGCGGTCCCTCACTATCAATCTCAGGTAACTGGCAATGCTGCTGACGGCTTTGTAGTGACCAACACTTACAAGCCAGAAACAATCAAGATTTCTGGTCAGAAGAAGTGGGAAGATGCGGATAACCAAGACGGCAAGCGCCCAAATGCTGTTAGAGTCAAGATCTTGAAAGGCCAAGATATTGTTGATGTGCAGGAAGTGACGGCTGCTAACGGTTGGAAATATGAATCCAATCCTCTTCCTAAATATGCAGCAGGCCAAGAAATTACCTACACTGTAAGCGAAGAAGCTGTCTCAGGCTACACGAGCAAGGTGGACGGCTACAACATCACCAACTCTTACACTCCAGAAACGGTCAAGGTTTCCGGTCAGAAGAAATGGGATGATGCGGAAAACCAAGATGGTAAGCGTCCAGCTTCTGTTAAGGTTAAAATTCTGAATGGTGATACGGTTGTGGATGAGCAAAATGTGACTTCCGCTAACGACTGGAAATATGAGTCCAAGGCTTTGCCTAAGTACGCAGCAGGCCAAGAAATCACTTATACTGTAAGTGAGGAAGCTGTACCAGGTTATACTAGCAAAGTGGATGGTTACAACATCACTAATTCTTACACCCCAGAGACAACGACTGTGTCTGGAAGCAAGACTTGGGAAGATGGCGATAACCAAGATGGCAAACGTCCAGCTTCTATCACAGTTAATCTGCTAGCTAACGGTCAAAAAGTCAATACTCAAACAGTCGGAGAGGCAGAAGGCTGGTCTTACAACTTTACTGGCTTGCCAGTCTACAAGGATGGCCAACGAATTACCTATACAGTGACAGAAGAAGCTGTACTGGGTTATTCAACCAATCTCAACGGCTACAATATCACTAACTCTTATACACCAGAAAAGACAGAAATCACTGCCAGCAAGACCTGGGAATGACAGCGACAATCAAGATGGCAAGCGTCCAACTAAGATTAGCATTAAACTGATGAAGACCGTTGGCGGTGTCAAGACAGAAGTCGCTAGCAAGGAAGTGACGGCTGCTGATCAATGGCAAACCAAATTTGAAAATCTGCCAGTTTATGAAAATGGTCAGAAGATTGATTACTCTATCGAGGAAGATGATGTAGCTGGCTACACTAAAGAAATCAAAGATTTCACAGTTACTAACTCTTATACACCAGAGATGATCAAGATTTCCGGTCAAAAAGTCTGGGATGATGCTGATAACCAAGATGGCAAGCGTCCAGCTTCTGTTAAGGTTAAGGTGAAAAATGGCGATACTGTCGTAGATGAGCTGGAAGTAACGGCTGCTAACGATTGGAAGTTTGAGTCTAAAGCTCTTCCTAAGTATGCAGCAGGTCAAGAGATTGCCTATACTGTTACTGAAGAAGCAGTTGCGGAATATCAAACTAAGATTGATAAGTTCACCATTACTAATTCTTACACTCCTCAAAGTACAGAATATGCTGTGACTAAGGTCTGGGATGATGCTAATAACCAAGATGGTAAGCGTCCGGCTTCTATCACAGTGCAACTGTATAGCTCAGTAAACGGTCAAGAGCCAGTTGCTGTCGCAGGTAAGACATTAACATTGACAGTTGCTGATAAGGCAGATGCTAACACTTGGAAAGCAAGCTTCACCAATCTGCCTCAATTTGACAAGGGGCAGGAGATTACCTACTCTGTCAAAGAGGATGATGCAACAGTAGCCGCTTTGAAAGAAAAGGGTTACAGTCCGAAAGTAGAAGGTCAGACAATCACTAACTCTCATACTCCAGAGCAAGTGAAGGTTTCTGGTCAGAAAGTTTGGGATGATGCAGATGATCAAGACGGCAAACGTCCAACATCTATTACAGTTAAAGTAATGGATGGAAGCACTATTGTTGATACACTTGAAGTAACAGCTGCTAATGGATGGAAGTTTGAATCTAAAGACCTGCCTAAATATAGAAATGGTCAAGAGATTGCCTACACACTTAAGGAAGATGCTGTTGCTCAGTATGAAACTAAGATTGATAAGTTCACTATTACCAACTCCTACACACCGGAAACTGTTAAAGTCTCTGGTCAAAAGGTTTGGGATGATGCTAATAATCAAGATGGCAAGCGCCCAGCATCTATCAAGGTCAAGATTTTGGACGGAGATAAGGTGGTAGATGAGCTGGAAGTGACAGCTGCTACTGACTGGAAGTTTGAGTCCAAAGATCTGCCTAAGAATAAGAAGGGCAAGAAAATCAACTACACAGTCCTTGAGGAAGTTACAGTTGAGGGTTATAGCAGCAGCCAAGAACAAGCAACAGATGGCAGCTTCACTTTGACTAATAGCTACAAACCAACACAGATTGCTGTTAAGGGAACTGCGGTATGGTCAGATGCTGAAAATCAAGATAAGGTTCGACCTTCTAAGATTACTGTTCGCCTCTTGGCAGATGGCAAACCAATCAAAGAACTGGTTGTATCAGAAGAAAATGGTTGGCAGTATAACTTTAGCGACCTTCCTAAGTACAAGGATGGCAAGGAAATTGTCTATAGCGTTGCGGCTGATCCAGTAGATGGCTACAAGCTTGAGATCAACGGTACTCAGCTGACCTTCAGTCATATCCCTACTAAGAAAGTGGCTGTTGACGGAGTGGTTTCACCTAATAAGCCAGGCGGTCAAGCTCCGAAAGTCGGAGGAAAAGCTCTTTCCTCGTACTGGACAGGAAGAAAGTCTTCTTGTTACTATTCTTGGCTTCCTAGCAGCGCTTCTCGCAGGAGGCATGCTGATGGCTAAGGCGAAACGCAGCTAATCAGTTTTGTGACTTACTGAAAAGCACAGTAAATATCTCATTCGATATGAAAAAGCGAACAGGTTCTTTTGAGCTTGTTCGCTTTTATCATGTCAGTTTCATCTCAAGTATTTTAAAACAACTGCTTTCTATGAGAAATGAACCTAACCTTAAGAAATGTCTTCTATGCAAAACAAGCAAGCTAAATCTCGCATTTTTTGTTATAATGAGTGTATTAACTTTTAAGGAGCAATCTTGCAAGGAAAAATCATTAAGGCTCTGGCTGGTTTCTATTATGTGGAGTCGGACGGACAGGTTTATCAAACCAGAGCGCGGGGTAATTTTCGCAAAAAAGGGCAGACACCCTATGTCGGTGACGAAGTCGAATTTTCAGCTAAAAAAGACTCGGAAGGCTATATTTTAAAAATAGCAGAGCGAAAGAACAGTCTCGTGCGGCCGCCGATTGTCAACATTGACCAGGCAGTTGTAATCATGAGCGCGAAAGAGCCAGATTTCAATGCCAATCTGTTAGATCGTTTTCTGGTGCTTTTAGAGCATAAGAGGATTCATCCTATTATCTACATCAGCAAGTTAGACCTGCTTGAAGATGAGCAGAGCTTGGATGTCTATGTACAGGCCTATCAGTCCATCGGCTATGAGGTCATTAAGACGACTGAGGAGTTGCTGCCATTGCTGACAGGGAAAATCACTGTTTTCATGGGACAGACTGGGGTTGGAAAGTCCACTCTGCTCAATAAAATTGCCCCAGACTGCAGCTAGAAACAGGAGAGATTTCTGAAAGTCTTGGCCGCGGCCGTCATACGACGAGGGCTGTCAGCTTTTACAATCTAAACGGTGGGAAGATTGCCGACACACCAGGATTTTCGTCTTTGGATTACGAGGTGACTACAGCTGAAGATCTCAATCAAGCTTTTCCGGAGATTGCTGAGGTTAGCCAGTCCTGTAAATTTCGTACTTGCACTCATACCCACGAGCCAGCTTGTGCCGTTAAGCCAGCAGTCGAGTCCGGCCAGATAGCGTCATTCCGCTTTGATAATTACCTGCAGTTTCTCAGCGAGATTGAAAATCGTCGGGAAACCTATAAAAAAGTTGCCAAAAAAAATTCTAAATAAGGAGAAGAACTATGACTTCATTCAAAATTGCCCCTTCAATCTTAAGTGCGGACTATGCTAATTTTGAATCAGAACTGAAAAAGTTAGAAGAAACAGGCGCTGAGTATGCCCATATTGATATTATGGATGGTCATTTTGTACCCAATATCAGCTTTGGGGCTGGGGTTGTTGCCAGTATGCGTCCTCACAGCAAGCTAGTCTTTGACTGTCATCTGATGGTTTCCAATCCTGAGCACCATATCGAAGAATTCGCTCGTGCTGGTGCAGATATCATCAGCATCCATGCCGAAGCGACGCCACATATCCACGGAGCGCTGCAGAAGATTCGGGCAGCGGGAGTCAAGCCTAGTGTTGTGATTAATCCGGGAACACCAGTCGAAGCAGTCAAAAATGTTTTGAATTTGGTCGATCAAGTCCTTGTGATGACAGTTAATCCAGGTTTTGGCGGTCAGGCCTTTCTGCCAGAAACCATGGATAAGATCCGTGAGCTGGTCGTTCTGCGTGAAGTCAATCAGCTGAATTTTGATATTGAAGTGGATGGCGGTATTGACGATAAGACCATTGGGATTGCTAAAGAAGCTGGTGCCAATGTCTTCGTAGCAGGCAGCTATGTCTTCAAAGGTGATGTCAATCATCAAGTTCAGACCTTACGGGATGCCCTGCATGACTAAGGTTGCGCTGTTTGCTGGCGGGAACTTGGAACATTTTAGCTTAGATTTTGATGTGTTGGTCGGAGTAGACCGTGGGAGCCTCTTTCTGCTTGAGCAGGGAGTTTATCCTGACTTGGCTGTCGGGGATTTTGACTCTGTGAGCAAGGAAGAATTGCTACGTATAAAAGATAATGCCAAGGAAGTCGTTCAGGCCCATCCTGAAAAGGATGATACAGACCTGGAGTTGGCTGTTCTGGCTTGTTTTGAACGGTATCCAGATGCTCGTTTGACCATTTTCGGCGCCTTTGGAGGCCGTCTGGATCATGCCTTGGCCAATGTCTTCCTGCCCAGTAATGAAAAAATTGCACCTTATATGGAGAAGATTTTTCTGGAAGATGAGCAGAATCTTTTGACCTATGTTCCCAAGGGGCGCCATGAAATCAAACCAGTAGCTGGCATGTGTTATCTAGCCTTTCTGCCATCGGATGATGCTGCCTTAACGATTGAGGGCGCCAAATATCCGCTCAATAAAGATAACTTTTTTTTCAAAAAAGTGTATGCTTCTAACGAATTTATAGATAGTCCCATTTATTTGGACTTTGATAGCGGCTATACAGTCGTCATTTACAGCAAAGACAGGAGCTGATATGGAGTTTATAATCATCCTCATTCTTTTGGGGAATCTAGTGCTGACCTTTCTCCTATGGCAAAAGCTTAGTCAGCAGACCGAGACGCTAAAGCAAGTCTTGGAAAATCAGGCAGATCATCTATCGGATCAGTTGGACTATCGCTTGGAGCAAGAAAGCCAGAAAAAGCAAACGGCTCAGAAAGAGCTGGAATTAGCTCTGGGAGATCGTTTGAGCGAGGTCAGGACAGATTTGCACCGCAACTTGACAGAGCTGCGCTTGGAAATCAGTGACAACCTGACCAAGAATCGGGATAAAACTGACGAGCGTATGCAGCAGATCCAAGAGTCCAATGAAACCCGTCTAGAGCAGATGCGTCAGACTGTTGAAGAAAAATTGGAAAAAACACTTCAGACTCGTCTTCAGACTTCTTTTGAGACCGTTTCTAAGCAGTTGGAGTCTGTCAATCGCGGCTTGGGAGAAATGCAGAGTGTTGCCCGAGATGTCGGTACACTGAATAAGGTCTTATCCAACACCAAAACCCGAGGGATTCTAGGGGAGTTGCAGCTAGGCCAGATTATCGAGGACATCATGACGGCTAGTCAATATGAGCGAGAGTTTGTGACAGTGACCGGCTCCAGTGAGCGTGTCGAATATGCCATTAAACTGCCGGGACAGACAGAGCATGAATATGTCTATCTGCCCATTGATTCTAAGTTTCCTCTGGCTGATTACTACCGTTTGGAAGATGCTTATGAGTCTGGCAGCAAGGAAGAAATTGAGCTCTACCGCAAGTCTCTTTTAGCAAGTGTTAAACGCTTTGCCAAGGATATTAAGAGTAAATATCTGGCACCACCAGCTACGACCAATTTTGGAATTATGTTTCTGCCAACGGAAGGTCTCTATTCGGAAGTTGTCCGCAACCCAGCCTTTTTTGACAGTTTGCGGCGGGAGGAGCAGATTGTGGTAGCGGGGCCATCTACCCTATCTGCCTTGCTTAATTCACTGTCTGTCGGCTTTAAAACGCTCAATATCCAAAAAAGTGCGGACGACATCAGCAAGGTTCTGGGTTCTGTCAAATCCGAGTTTAACAAGTTCGGTGGCATTCTGACCAAGGCACAAAAGCACTTGCAGCATGCTTCGGGCAACATTGATGAACTATTAACCCGGCGGACAGGAGCTATCGAAAGAACCTTACGCCATATTGAGCTGTCTGACCAAGACCTCGATTTGAACTTACTTGATTTTTCAGAAGAAAGGGAAAACAATGAAGATTAATCAAATGAAAAAAAGATGAACTGTTTGAAGGTTTCTATCTGATCAAGTCAGCAGAAGTCCGTCAGACAAGGGCTGGGAAAAATTATCTGGCCTTTACTTTCCAAGACGATACAGGAGTAATCGAGGGCAAACTCTGGGATGCTCAGCCACATAATGTTGAAGAATTTACTGCTGGCAAGGTTGTGCACATGCAAGGCCGACGAGAGGTCTACAATAACACACCCCAGGTAAATCAACTGACCCTGCGTCTTCCTAAGGCTGGAGAGCCCAATGACCCAGCGGATTTCAAGGAAAAACCGCCAGTAGACCAGAAAGAAATCCGAGATTATTTATCTCAGATGATTTTCAAGATTGAGAATTCGGTCTGGCAGCGCGTGGTCCGCTCGCTTTATAGCAAGTACGACAAGGAGTTTTATTCTTATCCAGCTGCCAAGACCAATCACCATGCTTTTGAGTCGGGGCTAGCCTTTCATACCGCTACCATGGTCAAGCTTGCAGATGCTATCGGAGACATTTATCCTCAGCTTAATAAAAGCTTGCTCTTTGCTGGGATCATGCTTCATGACCTGGCCAAGGTTATTGAACTCAGCGGTCCGGAAAATACAGAGTACACCGTGCGAGGCAATCTTATTGGTCACATCGCTTTGATTGATGAAGAGTTGACCAAGACCCTGATGGAGCTGAAAATTGATGACAGCAAGGAAGAAGTAATCGTCCTGCGGCATGTGCTTCTCAGCCACCACGGTCTCTTGGAATATGGCAGTCCTGTACGGCCTAAGATTATGGAGGCAGAAATTCTGCACATGATTGATAATCTGGATGCGGAGATGATGATGATGACTGCTGCCTTGGGACTTGTTGATCCAGGTCAAATGAGCAATAAAATATTCGCTCTTGAAGGCCGTTCCTTCTACAAACCAAAACTTGAACAGTAAAATACGAAAAATGGACATTACTTGGAAAAGAATGTTCGTTTTTTTGTTTCTGTTATGGTATAATGAATAAAATAACTTTAATTGGTGAAAAAATGAAATTAAGAAGAAGTGAGCGTATGGTGGTTATTTCCAATTATTTGATTAACCATCCTTATGAATTAACGAGCTTAAATACATTTGCAGAAAAATATGAATCTGCCAAATCTTCTATTTCAGAAGATATTGTCATTATTAAGCGAGCCTTTGAAGAGATTGAAATTGGGACCATTGAAACGATTACTGGTGCCGGTGGAGGAGTGATTTTCAGCCCGTCCATCTCCGATACAGAAGCTAAGACCATTGTGCAAGGTCTTTGTGATCAGCTGTCTGAAAGTAATCGGATTCTTCCGGGAGGCTACATTTACCTATCTGATTTGCTCAGTACTCCATCCATTTTGAATAATATCGGACGGATCATTGCAAAAAGCTTTAAAGGTCAACAGATTGATGCTGTCATGACGGTTGCAACTAAGGGTGTACCTTTGGCCAATGCAGTAGCCAATGTTCTCAATGTACCTTTTGTCATCGTTCGTCGGGATTTAAAGATTACAGAAGGGTCAACGGTCAGTGTCAACTACGTATCTGGCTCCAGCGGAGATCGTATTGAAAAGATGTTCTTGTCCAAGCGCAGTCTCAAGGCTGGCAGTCGCGTCTTGATTGTAGATGACTTCCTCAAAGGCGGAGGGACCATTACAGGGATGATTAGTCTCTTATCTGAGTTCGACTCGGAGCTGGCAGGTGTAGCGGTCTTTGCGGACAACGCGCAGGCCAATCGCGATTATCTGGACTATAAATCGCTCTTGAAAGTAACCAATATTGATGTCAAGGCGAATACCATTGATGTGGAAATTGGAAATATTTTTGATTAGGGAAAAGGGCGGAGATTATAGATGAAAACAGTTTTAGAAAAGTTTGACCACAGTCCGCTGTGGATTCGTTTAGGAGTATTGTCGATTTTATTTGGGATTCTGATTACCGGCATGGTTTTTGTACAGGGACAGGCTAATTCCACCAGAAATTCAGTTAGTTCAGCTGCCAGCATCGCATCGAGCAGCTCTTCTTACAGCTATCTTCTGCTCAAAAAGAAGCGCAGGAAAAAGAAATTCAGGAAGAGGAGCAAGCAGTTCAGGCCGCAGAAGAAGCAGTCAAACAGCTTGAAACCATGCAAACTTTGGAAGATTTGCAGCTGGCTAAGACTGCAGTAGAGAAGGTTAAGGATGCAGCGACGAAGGCTAGATTCCAAAGCCGTATTCAGGCGATAGCAGTCTTGATTGATCCGGAAGCAGCTCAGGCCGCTGTTTCTGAAAATCCAACTGCTGCATCAGAAGAAGCAGTGGCTCAGCCGCAGCAATAAGTGTTAGCAGCAATCTAATAAGCAGAGATAGGCTTAAAATAGAAAAAATGTATTGACAGAGAAGTATCGTCATGCTATAATGATAGACGGTACTTTTTACTTTTGGTCTCTCAAAAGTGTACAGAGACGTGCTGACAAATGTTGCAAAAGTACACGCAGATGGTAGCTGTCACCAAGTGTATCATCACCAAAAATTAAAAAAATACAGGAGAATGTAGATGCCTACAATTAACCAATTGGTTCGCAAACCGCGTAAATCAAAAGTAGAAAAATCTAAATCACCAGCTTTGAACGTTGGTTACAATAGCCATAAAAAAGTTCAAACAAACGTATCTTCACCACAAAAACGTGGAGTTGCAACTCGTGTCGGAACTATGACACCTAAGAAACCGAACTCTGCCCTTCGTAAGTTTGCCCGTGTACGTCTGAGCAACCTGATTGAAGTTACAGCTTACATCCCAGGTATCGGACACAACCTGCAAGAGCACAGCGTGGTGCTTCTTCGTGGTGGACGTGTAAAAGACCTTCCAGGGGTACGTTATCATATCGTCCGCGGTGCACTTGATACAGCAGGTGTTACTGATCGTAAACAAGGCCGTTCTAAATACGGTACTAAAAAACCAAAAGCATAAGGAAAGGGGAGAAAGATAAATGAGTCATAAAAACCAAGCGCCTAAGCGCGAAGTATTGCCAGATCCGCTTTACAATTCAAAATTAGTTACTCGTCTTATCAACCGCGTTATGCTTGATGGTAAGCGTGGTACAGCGGCTTCTATCGTTTACGGAGCTTTTGACCAAATCAAAGAAGCAACTGGAAACGATGCGCTGGAAAGTATTTGAAACAGCTATGGAAAAACATCATGCCTGTACTTGAAGTTCGTGCTCGCCGTGTCGGTGGTTCAAACTACCAAGTTCCGGTTGAAGTTCGTCCAGAACGTCGTACAACACTTGGACTTCGCTGGTTGGTAACTATTGCTCGTCAACGTGGTGAGCACACAATGGTTGACCGCCTTGCAAAAGAAATCTTGGATGCATCTAACAACACTGGTGCAGCTGTTAAGAAACGTGAAGACACTCACCGTATGGCAGAAGCTAACCGTGCCTTCGCACACTTCCGTTGGTAAGATTAAGATACTAAGGGCGTTAAAAAAGCGACTGAAAATTAGGAAACTTGACGCAGAATCAAAGATTCTAGAAAAGCTTATCTATTTTCCGAGCTTTTAGCCCGAGTTCAATTCAACTCATCTACAAGTTGAGACCAACAAAAACAAGATAAACATTGAGAACGGGTAGGTCCTGCCTATCCGTTTTTGCTAAATAATGTTATAATAAACTGTAAAATAAATTAATAGGAGAAATAACCAAATGGCTCGCGAATTTTCACTTGAAAAAACTCGTAATATCGGTATCATGGCCCACGTCGATGCTGGTAAAACAACAACAACTGAGCGTATTCTTTACTACACTGGTAAAATCCACAAAATCGGTGAAACTCACGAAGGTGCGTCACAAATGGACTGGATGGAGCAAGAGCAAGAGCGTGGTATCACTATCACATCTGCTGCGACAACAGCTCAATGGAACAACCACCGTGTAAACATCATCGACACACCAGGACACGTGGACTTCACAATCGAAGTACAACGTTCTCTTCGTGTCTTGGACGGTGCGGTAACCGTTCTTGACTCACAATCAGGTGTTGAGCCTCAAACTGAAACAGTTTGGCGCCAAGCAACTGAGTACGGAGTTCCTCGTATCGTATTTGCTAACAAGATGGACAAGATTGGTGCTGACTTCCTTTACTCAGTAAGCACTTTGCATGATCGTCTTCAAGCAAACGCTCATCCAATCCAATTGCCAATTGGTTCAGAAGATGACTTCCGCGGAATTATCGACTTGATCAAGATGAAGGCTGAAATCTATACTAACGACCTTGGTACAGATATTTTGGAAGAAGATATCCCAGCTGAATACCTTGAGCAAGCGCAAGAATACCGTGAAAAATTGGTGGAAGCAGTTGCTGAAACTGATGAAGAATTGATGATGAAATACCTTGAAGGTGAAGAAATCACTAATGAAGAATTGAAAGCTGCTATCCGTAAAGCGACAATCAATGTTGAATTCTTCCCAGTATTGTGTGGTTCTGCCTTCAAGAACAAGGGTGTTCAGTTGATGCTTGATGCAGTTATTGATTACTTGCCAAGCCCGCTTGACATCCCAGCGATCAAAGGTATCAACCCAGATACAGAAGAAGAAGAAACTCGTCCAGCATCTGACGAAGAGCCATTTGCAGCTCTTGCCTTCAAGATCATGACTGACCCATTCGTAGGTCGTTTGACTTTCTTCCGTGTTTACTCAGGTGTTCTGAACAGCGGTTCATACGTATTGAACACTTCTAAAGGTAAACGTGAGCGTATCGGACGTATCCTGCAAATGCACGCTAACAGCCGTAATGAAATTGAAACTGTTTATGCGGGTGATATCGCTGCTGCCGTAGGTTTGAAAGATACAACTACTGGTGACTCATTGACAGATGAAAAAGCTAAAATCATCCTTGAGTCTATCAACGTTCCAGAACCAGTTATCCAATTGATGGTTGAGCCTAAGTCTAAGGCTGACCAAGACAAGATGGGCGTTGCTCTGCAAAAACTGGCTGAAGAAGATCCAACTTTCCGTGTTGAAACAAACGTTGAAACTGGTGAAACAGTTATCTCTGGTATGGGTGAGCTTCACTTGGATGTCCTTGTTGACCGTATGCGTCGTGAATTCAAGGTTGAAGCAAACGTAGGTGCTCCTCAAGTATCTTACCGTGAAACATTCCGCGCTTCTACTCAAGCTCGTGGATTCTTCAAACGCCAATCTGGTGGTAAAGGTCAGTTCGGTGACGTTTGGATCGAGTTTACACCAAACGAAGAAGGAAAAGGCTTCGAGTTTGAAAATGCTATCGTCGGTGGTGTGGTTCCACGTGAATTCATCCCAGCGGTAGAAAAAGGTTTGGTTGAGTCAATGGCGAACGGTGTCCTTGCTGGTTACCCAATAGTTGACGTGAAAGCTAAACTTTACGATGGTTCATACCACGATGTCGACTCATCTGAAACAGCCTTCAAGGTTGCGGCATCACTTGCGTTGAAAGAAGCTGCTAAGACTGCACAACCAGCTATCCTTGAGCCAATGATGTTGGTAACAATCACTGTTCCTGAAGAAAATCTTGGTGACGTTATGGGTCACGTAACAGCTCGTCGTGGACGTGTTGATGGTATGGAAGCGCATGGTAACAGCCAAATCGTTCGTGCTTATGTTCCACTTGCTGAAATGTTCGGTTATGCAACAGTTCTTCGTTCAGCATCACAAGGACGCGGTACCTTCATGATGGTATTTGACCACTACGAAGATGTACCTAAGTCAGTACAAGAAGAAATCATTAAGAAAAACAAAGGTGAAGCTTAAGCTTTGAGCAAACCTTGGCACTCGCGTTTGCGGGTGCTTTTTCTATTTTTGGAGAACTGCCCCTCAATAAAAAGGGGAAATGATTGATTTTGTAAGTTGTATTCCCGCATTTTCAAAAGATACTGCTTTGCTTTTTCAAATCAATGAAAGTCGAAATGAAAGTTAGTGAAAGAATTCATAATACTTGTTAATAACAATGAAATCAGTTGCATTTTACCTCAATTAAGTATATAATAGAAAATGTTGAAAGGTGATTTGTAGCAACTCAAGTTACTCTTTTCACATAAAAATTTTTTGATTTTCATAAGGAGGAAATCACGAATGGTAGTTAAAGTTGGTATTAACGGTTTCGGTCGTATCGGTCGTCTTGCTTTCCGTCGTATCCAAAACGTAGAAGGTGTTGAAGTTACTCGCATCAACGACCTTACAGATCCAGTAATGCTTGCACACCTGTTGAAATACGACACAACTCAAGGTCGTTTCGATGGTACTGTTGAAGTTAAAGAAGGTGGATTCGAAGTTAACGGTAAATTCGTTAAAGTTTCTGCTGAACGTGACCCAGAACAAATTGACTGGGCTACAGACGGTGTAGAAATCGTTCTTGAAGCAACTGGTTTCTTTGCTAAGAAAGATGCTGCTGAAAAACACCTTAAAGGTGGTGCTAAGAAAGTTGTTATCACTGCTCCTGGTGGAAACGATGTTAAAACAATTGTATTTAACACTAACCACGACATTCTTGATGGTACTGAAACAGTTATCTCAGGTGCTTCATGTACTACAAACTGCTTGGCTCCAATGGCTAAAGCACTTCAAGACAACTTCGGTGTTGTTGAAGGTTTGATGACTACTATCCACGCTTACACTGGTGACCAAATGATCCTTGACGGACCACACCGTGGTGGTGACCTTCGTCGTGCTCGCGCTGGTGCTGCAAACATCGTTCCTAACTCAACTGGTGCTGCTAAAGCTATCGGCTTGGTTATCCCAGAATTGAACGGTAAATTGGACGGATCTGCACAACGCGTTCCAACTCCAACAGGATCAGTTACTGAATTGGTTGCTGTTCTTGAAAAGAACGTAACAGTTGATGAAGTAAACGCAGCTATGAAAGCAGCAGCTAACGAATCATACGGTTACACAGAAGATCCAATCGTATCTTCAGATATCGTAGGTATGGCTTACGGTTCATTGTTCGACGCAACTCAAACTAAAGTTCTTGATGTTGACGGCAAACAATTGGTTAAAGTTGTATCATGGTACGACAACGAAATGTCATACACTGCACAACTTGTACGTACTCTTGAATACTTCGCGAAAATCGCTAAATAATTCAATGGTAAAAGAAAGAGGCTCAATTGAGTCTCTTTTTCTGTACCTTGCTTTGTGAAAATCATCAAAGACAGGTCTGTGGTTTATTGAGCTTCTATTTCCCCAAATTTTTAGTCATATAGAAAGTCATTTTTGCTATATCTGTCCATTTTTCTAAATGCTTCAAGGGGCTGTTTTGCGGTAAGAGAAGCTAAGCATACTTTTCTTAAAGAAAACTATACCAATTTCATGCTTGACAAACCAAAAAACAGTGTGTATACTAGTTTTGTTGGAGTTTTTAGATTCCAAGAAGACTATACCAATTTTCAATAAGAAGGGCTGGTTTCTAAGACCAGAAATCAGAAGTAACGTTATGTGTGGAATTGTCGGAGTTGTCGGAAATCGCAACGCAACTGATATCTTGATGCAGGGCTTGGAAAAGCTGGAATACCGAGGTTATGACTCGGCTGGAATTTTTGTAACAACAGGGAAAACTTCTAGTCTGATCAAGTCGGTCGGTCGTATCGCTGACCTACATGCTAAAATTGGCATTGATGTTGCTGGGACTACTGGTATCGGACATACTCGTTGGGCTACTCATGGAAAACCAAGTGAAACAATGCCCATCCTCATACTTCACAGACTGGCCGTTTTGTCTTGGTTCACAACGGTGTGATTGAGAACTACCTTGATATTAAGAATAATTATCTAGCTGGTCATGACTTCAAGGGGCAGACAGATACAGAGATTGCTGTGCATCTGATTGGCAAATTCGCTGAAGAAGAAGGCTTGTGTCTTTTAGAAGCCTTTAAAAAAGCTCTCCACATTATCCGTGGTTCTTATGCCTTTGCTTTGGTAGACTCTGAAGATGCAGATGTTATCTATGTTGCTAAAAATAAATCCCCTCTTCTAGTCGGACTGGGTGAAGGCTACAATATGGTCTGCTCAGATGCTATGGCTATGATTCGCGAGACAAGTCAGTTTATGGAAATTCATGATCAAGAGCTGGTTATTGTCCGTAAAGACAGTGTGGAAGTGCAAGATTATGACGGGCATACTCTGGAGCGTGAAAGCTATACTGCTGAGTTAGATCTGTCCGATATTGGTAAGGGAACTTATCCATACTATATGCTCAAGGAAATCGATGAGCAGCCAACTGTGATGCGTAAGCTAATCAGCGCTTATACAGATGATAAGGGGCAAGTATCAGTAGATGCAGATATTGTCAAAGCTGTTCAGGAAGCTGACCGTCTCTATATCCTTGCAGCTGGAACTTCTTACCATGCTGGCTATGCTTCTAAGCGTATGCTGGAAGAGCTGACGGATACACCTGTTGAGCTGGGCATTGCTTCTGAGTGGGGCTATGCCATGCCGCTCCTTAGCAAGAAGCCTCTCTTTATCTTTATCAGCCAATCTGGTGAAACAGCTGATAGCCGTCAGGTCTTAGTCAAGGCGAATCAGATGGGTATTCCAAGTTTGACCGTGACCAATGTTCCAGGTTCTACGCTTTCTCGGGAAGCCAATCATACCATGCTGCTGCATGCAGGTCCTGAGATTGCGGTTGCTTCTACTAAGGCCTATACAGCTCAAATCGCAACCTTGGCTTTCTTGGCTAAAGCTGTTGGCGATGCCAATGCTTCTGAAAAAGCGGCAGCCTTTGACTTGGTTCACGAGCTGTCCATAGTTGCGCAGTCTATTGAGTCCACTTTGTCAGAAAAGGAGTTGATCGACAATAAAGTCCGTGGCCTTCTGGAAACGACCCGCAATGCATTCTATATCGGCCGTGGTCAAGACTACTATGTGGCGATGGAAGCTAGCTTAAAACTCAAAGAAATTTCTTATATCCAGTGTGAAGGTTTCGCGGCTGGTGAGCTCAAACACGGTACGATCTCTCTGATTGAAGATGGAACACCGGTTTTGGCCCTGCTTTCTGATGAAGTTTTGGCTAGTCATACTCGGGGCAATATTTCAGAAGTCGTAGCTCGGGGTGCCAAGGTGCTGACTATTGCTGAGGAGAATGTAGCTAAAGAAGGTGACGATATCGTACTCAATCAGGTTCACCCTTACCTGTCACCAATCTCTATGGTGGTACCAACTCAATTGATTGCTTACTTTGCAACCTTGCACCGCGGCTTAGATGTGGATAAACCACGCAATCTCGCTAAATCTGTAACGGTGGAATAACCGTCTTAATGAATCTCGATAAAAATACCAAGCCTCAGATTTTTCTGGGGCTTTTGGTATGGTATTTGGTGATGGTGCTCTTTGGAAGTCTCTTTCTATCATGATAAAACCATGTTATTCTATGCAGATAGACAATGGATTGAGAATCATTTTTGTATTTATCGCTAATTAGTGATAAAATATTTTTATCTTAAATATCAGGAGGACAAAAGCATGGTGGAATTAGGTATTTCTACTTTTGGAGAGACAACGCCGCTGGAGGGGACAGGGCAGACCTATACTCATGATGAGCGGATTCGGCAGCTGGTAGCAGAGATTGAGCTGGCAGACAAGGTGGGGCTGGACGTGTATGGCATTGGAGAGCATCACAGGGAGGACTTGCGGTCTCTGCGCCGGAGATTGTGTTGGCGGTTGGTGCGGTCAAGACGGAGCGGATTCGCCTGACCAGTGCTGTCAGTGTCCTGTCGAGCTTGGATCCTATTCGAGTCTACCAGCAGTATGCGACGATTGATGCATTGTCAAATGGCAGAGCAGAAGTCATGGCTGGCCGTGGCTCTTTTATCGAGTCCTTTCCGCTCTTTGGCTATGACTTGAAGGATTATGAAGAGCTTTTTGATGAAAAGCTGGACCTGCTCCTCTATGCCAGTGCCGAGACTCGGCTAAATTGGAAGGGCAAGCTGACGCAGACTATTGACAATCGGGAAGTCTACCCACGGGCTGTGCAAGAAACATTGCCAGTTTGGGTAGCGACGGGGGGCAATGTCGAGTCCACCATTAAGGTCGCCCAGAAGGGCCTGCCAATTGCGTATGCCATTATCGGTGGACAGCCTAAGCGCTTCAAGCCCCTGCTGGATGCGTATCGCCGGATTGGGCAGGAAAGTGGCCACTCAGATGAAAAGTTGAAGATTGCTGCCCACTCTTGGGGCTGGGTCATGGAGGATAATGAGGAGGCGGTCGGGACTTACTTCCATCCGACCAAGCAGGTAGTGGACGCTATCTCTAAGGACCGCCCTCACTGGCGGGAGATGACCTATGAGCAATACCTGGATCAGGTAGGACCAGAGGGGGCCATGTTTGTCGGTAGCCCTGAAAATGTCGCTCAGAAATTGATCAAGATGATAGAGGAGCTGGGACTGGACCGCTTCATGCTGCATCTGCCGTTGGGATCGCTTCCGCATGAGCAGGTTCTCCAGTCTATCGAACTCTTTGGCACCAAGGTTGCACCGCTCGTGCGGGAGTATTTTGCAGCTAAGGGTAAGTAAGATCGGAGTAGCAGTTTTTTGATAAAAATTACCTATCTCGTCTATAGAAAATATATATATGGTACTTATCTAAAAAAGGTACAAAAAACAAGGTTATTCAGCAGAGGCTGAAAAGCCTTGAAAAAGCTAGCTTAGTCTAGCTTTTTTATTTTGCTTTGATAAATATTTTTAATCAGGCTGATAGGGAAAATATATTTCCCAGGAGAACGAGAGGATGGTAAGATATATTACAAATTCAAAGAAGGAGGAAGTAATGGTCAGCAAGAAAGAATTAGTGCTGAGAGCTTTTCGGGGTGAAGAAGTTGACCGAGTGCCTGTTGGTTTTTGGTTTCACTTTGTAAGTCAAGAGGAAAAGATGCTGGGCCTAGACAATCCAGTAATTTTCAATAAAAGTGTTGAGGGGCATGCTGCTTATGTTCGAGCTGCACGACCAGACTTTGTCAAGATTATGAGCGATGGCTTCTTTAAGTATCCTAGCGCGCTTTATTCGGATCATATTGAGTCCATTCGGGACTTGGCTGCTATTCAGTCTATCGGTGAGCATCATCCTTGGATTGAGCAGCAGATTGAGATGGTTAAGGCTGTAAAAGCAAGCTATCCAGAGGACCTCGCTTCCTTCTACAATATCTTTGCGCCGGTCTCCTATCTCAAGCGCTGGTTCCGCAGGGAAGGGTCGCGAGGAGATAGAGAAATTGCAGATTTTCTGGCAGAGGATCCTGAGCTGACAGGACATGTTCTAGATGTCATTGCTGGTGATATTGCTATTTTGACTAGGCGCATCATTGAGGAGACGGGCATTGAGGGGATTTATCTCAGTACCCAGCAAATCCAAGACGGCCGGGTAGATGCAGCCAGTTATCGTCGTTATATCGAGCCTAGTACGATTAAGGTTCTGGAAGCGGCCAATGCGGCTGGCGGTCAGAATATTCTCCACATCTGCGGCTTTGAAGGGGCCAGCAATGATTTGGAACTGTTCAAGGACTATCCGGCTCAAGTCTTTAACTGGGCAACTCACCATGAGGGTGTCAGCTTAGCGGAAGGGCGCAAGCTCTTTGGCAGTCAGACTGTCCTGGGCGGCTTCGAAAATGGCAGAGCAGCTCTTCTAAATACGGGCAGTCGTGCAGAATTAGAGGATGAGACCAAGCGGCTGCTGGCTGAAACTGGCAGTCAGGGAGTGATTTTAGGGGCTGACTGCACTGTACCAGATGATTTTGAAATAGAAAGATTGGACTGGATCCGCCAGGCAGCTAGTCAGTTCTGATGGAATTGCCAAAGTCCTAAAGAGCATTTTTCAACTCTTTCAAGGAGGAAGATAGATGAATCGGTATCAAAAAAGGCTTGCAGCTCTTGCTCTGATATTCTTGATAATAGGAACCTTCCTGAGTATCAGTCAGATTTATGCTCACCAGTCTTCAGACAAAAAAGAAGATGATTTGCAGGTGCTCAAGAAACTGCCAGAGCAGTCAACTGGCTTGATGCAGCCCAATGATATCGCTGCCCTGCTATTGTCTGATTAGAGTTTTACTTAAAAAGATGAATTAGCCCAATGAAAAAGTTAAAAAACAACTCATTGGCTAGATAGGAACAATAAAAAAGGAGAGAAGATGACTTCAAAAAGAGAATTAGTACTGAAGGCTTTCAGAGGAGAGCCCGTTGACCGAGTGCCGGTTGGTTTCTGGCATCATTTTACCAGCGAGGAGGAGTGGCTGGCCGGTTTTGGAAATCAGGCCATTATTGAGAAAAATCTGGCTGGCCATCAAGCTTTTCTGGCAGAAGTCGAGCCAGACTTTATCAAGTTGATGAGTGATGGTTATTTTTCCTATCCTAACGAGCGCTTGAAAAAAGTCCAATCTATCAAAGAGTTGGCAGCTATTGAGTCGCTAGGTGCTGACCACCCTTGGATTAGTGAGCAGGTGGAGCTGGTTCAAAAGATTAGGGCTGGCTTTACAGAAGACTTGGTCGCTATTTACAATATTTTTGCGCCAGTGACCTACTTCAAATGGTTGGTTGGCAAGGTTGCCGGAGGAGATGATATCATTGCAGATTTCCTGGCAGAGGATGCGGTGCTCACGAAGCGGGTGCTGGATGTGATTGCTAAAGATATTGCGGCTTTGACGGAGCGGATTATCAAGGAAGCTGGAGCGGATGGAATCTACCTCAGCGTTCAGAGCATTCAGGATGCACGGGTGTCAGCAGAAGATTATAAGACTTTTATTGCTCCTAGTGAATTGGCGGTGCTGGAAGCAGCCAATGCCGCTGGCGGAGTGAATATCCTGCACATTTGCGGTTACGAAGGCGCGCGAAATGATGTTCATCTTTTCACAGATTATCCAGCTCAGGTCATCAACTGGGCAGTGGGGCCAGAAGGCATCAGCCTAGCGGAGGGCCGGAAATTGTTTGGCGGTCGTACTGTCTTGGGTGGCTTTGAAAATGGCAAGGACGGCCTGCTCTACACGGGCAGTCAAGCAGCTATTCAAGACGAGACCAAGCGACTGATAGCAGAGGCTGGCAAGGAAGCTTTGATTATCGGGGCTGACTGTACTATTCCAAGCGATATGAAAGCAGAGCGGATTCAGTGGGTTCGCCAAGCAGCAAGCTTAACATAAGAAGGAGACGAAAGAATGAGCAAGAAAAAATGGATTATTGGTGGAGCAGCAGTGATTGCTATTGTAGCTGCGACTTATTTGGGGCGGACCTTGACAGGTGCTTCATCTAGCAAGACAAGCACCTCTGCATCAGGCAGCGGTAAGGTCACGACTTTGAAAGTGGCACACACACAGAACTATGTTCCTTATGACTTTGTGGATGAAAAGGGAGAATCAGATGGCTATGAGGTTGCTGTTCTCAAGGCTATTGATGAAAAGCTGCCAGACTATCAGTTTGAATATACTGGTACCAGTGATGAAGATCTCTTAGTCGGTCTGGAATCTGGAAATATGACATCGGAACCAAGGGAGCATGGTACACCGAAGAGCGGGCGAAGAAGTTCATCATTCCAAAAAGCCCAATAGGCGCTAGCATTATCGGTTTCACTATCCGCAAGGAAGACGCTGAAAAATATAAAACAATTGATGATTTTGCCAAGGAAAATGGCAAGTTGGTACCAATCTCTCCGCAGAATGCTCAATGGGCGGTTATCGAAGAGTATAATCAGAAGCATAGCGGTGCTCCTATTGATTTGACTGCAGCAGAGTCCTTCAAGGTAGCTGATGCTTATGCTTGGGTTCTGGAAGGGCGCTACGATGCTTTCTTTGACATCAAGCTGTCGTTTGAAAAAGCTGTGACAGACAAGGAAGGATCTTACCATCAGTATGCGGATCAACTGACTTGGTTCCCTTACAAGGGGATTCCGACCTATCCCCTACTTCATAAAAACGAACAAAATGAAGAATTTGCCAAGGCATATGAGAAGGCAATTAAGGAACTGGAAAAAGACGGAACCTTGGCTAAACTATCTGAAAAGTATTTCGGAGAAGATGTCTTCTCTTATGTGGACAAGGATTAGTTGCTGCTCTCTGCTGCTCATGGGAAACAAAAGGCTGACTGAGAAGCTAGCTGAATAAAGAACTGGAGAGTTCCGAGCTGACCTTGCTGCTGTTTGAAGGGATTTTCAAAGAGAGAGCATGGCTGCTCCAAGCTGAAAGTGCCCGTTCAAGAGAAGCTTATTCTATCTAATCACTGTCAAAGGAGAAGAAAATTATGGTCTCGTATGACTTGTCCCGTGTCTTTGGCCTGCTGCCTAGTCTGCTGCAGGCTCTGCCGACCACTTTATGGATTATGTTTGTGACAGCTTTGATTGGCTCCTTGCTGGGTGGTCTGTTGGCTTGGGCTCAGATTTCTGAGGAGCAGTCTTTCGCTGGTCTGGCTAGAGGATATATATTTATTCTTAGATGCACACCGCCTATCGTCTTGCTATTTTTGGTTTTTTATGGCATTCCAGAGTTTTTAGAATGGTGGCTGGGGCTGGATATCAATAATTGGTCGCGGACTGTTTTTGTCATCATCACCATGATTCTGCTCTTTGCGGCTATGATTGCGGAAGTCTTCAAGGCAGCCTATCTTGCTGTTCCCAAGGGACAGACCGAGGCTGGTCTCAGTATTGGCTTGACACCGGCGCAGTCTTTTCTGCGTATTGTCCTGCCACAGGCTTTTCGCATCGCCCTGCCCAATCTGACTACTGCCCTTCTTAATCTCATGCGGGATGCTGCGCTGGCTTATACGATTGGGGCAGTGGATGTCATGGGAGCAGGACAAAATCTCATCAGTCGGAATCTGGGCAATTATTCCCTCGAAACCTATACAGCGGTGGCCTTGATTTACTGGGGAATTGCTCTAGTGGTTTCGCTGGCTTCCCAGCTTCTGGAAAAAAGTCTGACAGTTAAGGAGAGGTAAAGCATGGATTTGAATTATATTGTAAATACCTTTCTGGTAACGTTGAAAGGCATACCGGTAACCCTGATCATTATGGTGGTGGCTATTCTGCTCAGCTTTATTCCGGCTCTGCTTCTAGCTCTGGGACAGATTTATAAAGTTCGGGGTGTTCGGACCTTTTCAGTGGTTTATCTGGCCTTTATTCGGGCGACGCCTCCCATTTTGCTCATTCTCTTTTTCTATAGTCTTTTTCCTAGCTTACTGAATCAAATTTTTAAAAGTCTGGGCAGTCAGGTAGACGTCTTTAAGTTCAATCCGCTTTACTATGCTTTCATCATTTATAGCCTGATGACGACAGGCAGTTTATCGGAAATTCTGCGCTCTGCTATTTTGACAGTGGATAAAGGGCAGTTGGAAGCGGCGCAGGCGATTGGTTTAACGAATTTTCAAGCCTATCGGAGAATAGTTTTTCCTCAGGCTCTGCGCTCTGCCTTGCCCAATCTGGCCAATCTAGTTATCAATCTAGTCAAGGGCACCTCACTGGTATTTGTCATGACAGTCAAAGATATCACAGCCCTGGCTAAGATAGAAGCCTCCCATTCTTACCAGTATTCAGAGTCTTACCTGGTGATTTTTGTTATTTATCTCATTATTTGTGGCTTGATTCAGTGGATTTTTAGGGGCTTGGAAAAGCGCTACGCTCTTGCTTAGGAAGGAAAGATTATGTTAGAAGTAAAGCATATCTCCAAACGATTTGGAGAGCACCAGGTGCTGGCAGATGTCAGTCTTAAGGTCAATCAAGTCGATGTTGTGGTTATTCTGGGCCCCTCAGGCTCTGGGAAAACAACATTTCTACGCTGTCTGAATCACTTAGAAAAAGCGGATAGCGGCCAGCTGACTTTGTCTGGTAAGGACTATGATTTGGCTAAGCTCAGCAAAAAGGAGATTTTGGAAATTCGTAGAAAGACAGCCTTTGTCTTTCAGCATTATAATCTCTTTGCCAATAAAACAGCCCTTGAAATATCTTAGAGGGCTTAGTGATCGCTCGTAAGATACCAAGGGAAGAAGCGCTTGAGACTGCGGAAGAGTCCTTGAAGCGCGTGGGCCTCTTGGCCTACAAGGACTATTATCCTTCGCAGCTATCAGGCGGCCAGCAGCAGCGAATTGGGATTGCGCGTGCCATTGCTGTCAAGCCAGATGTCATCCTACTGGATGAGCCAACTTCGGCTCTAGATCCGGAACTGGTCGGCGAAGTCCTCAGTGTCATGAAGCAGTTGGCTCAGGAGGGAGTGACCATGGTCGTTGTGACCCACGAGATGAGCTTTGCCCGTGATGTGGCCAACCATGTCATCTTTATGGACGGCGGTCATATCGTCGAAGAAAATCCTCCTCAGAAATTCTTCTCTAGCCCGAATGAAGAGCGGACCAAACAATTTCTGTCCCGCATTCTATCGGATGCCAGCTATAGTGTAGAATATATGATTTGAAATCTGGATTGTGTCCAGATTTTTATTATAAAAAGGCGTCTTTATAGGAATGAAAAGGTCCTCAACGACTTTTCTCGATTACATTTGTAAATTTATTTTAAAAAAATTATGTAAAATCTATTGACAAATAAATTCTGTCATGATAAAATTACAACTGTAAACAAAAAAAGTTTACGTAAATTTAATCAGAAGGTATGAATACAGCCGGAAGGCAATTATTTTTGGGAGGATTAGAAATTATGTGAAATTATCTTCGTCTGAAAGAGATTTGATTCACTGATAAAAAGTAGAGACTGACTCAGTCTTGATTTTTTTGGAAATCGAATAAGTTATGTAAAAATAATAGATAGAAGAAAATCTCCCAAATGAATGTTTATAGTAGATAAGGAAAAGATTTCTTATCTGAAATTTTGGTAAAAATAAAAATTATGTAAAGCGAAAAATGAAGAAAAGTGAGGCAATGCTATGAACAACAACTACAACAATTTTAACAATATGGACGACCTTTTCAACCAACTCATGGGGCGCATGGGCGGCTACAACAGCGAACACCGGCGCTATTTGATTAATGGTAGAGAGGTCACACCGGAAGAGTTTGCTCAGTACCGGGCTACTGGCAAGCTCCCTGGTCAAGGAGCAGGTGAGCAGACTAGCCAGACTGCTGCTCAAGGACCTAAGCAGGATGGTATCCTGGCTAAGCTAGGTCGCAATCTGACCCAAGAAGCGCGTGATGGTAAGTTAGATCCTGTCATTGGGCGCAATAAGGAAATCCAAGAAACAGCTGAAATCCTTTCTCGCCGGACTAAGAATAATCCAGTTCTGGTCGGGGATGCCGGAGTTGGTAAGACAGCTGTCGTAGAAGGATTGGCTCAGGCCATCGTCAATGGCGATGTGCCAGCGGCCATCAAGAACAAGGAAATTATTTCTGTTGATATTTCCGGTCTGGAAGCTGGTACTCAGTATCGTGGTAGCTTTGAAGAAAATATTCAAAACTTGGTCAATGAAGTCAAGGAAGCCGGCAACATTATCCTCTTCTTTGATGAAATCCATCAAATCCTAGGAGCAGGATCTACTGGCGGAGACAGTGGCTCTAAGGGATTGGCAGATATTCTCAAACCGGCTCTTTCTCGTGGTGAATTGACCGTTATCGGGGCTACTACTCAGGACGAGTACCGTAACACCATTCTCAAAAATGCAGCTTTGGCTCGTCGTTTCAATGAAGTCAAGGTCAACGCACCGTCTGCCGAGGATACCTATCAGATCCTTCGAGGCATTCGGGACCTGTATGAAAAGCACCACAATGTCGTCCTGCCAGATGAAGTGCTGAAAGCGGCTGTGGACTACTCTGTCCAGTATATTCCACAACGGAGCCTGCCAGACAAGGCGATTGACCTGGTCGACGTGACTGCTGCCCACTTGGCAGCCCAGCATCCAGTGACTGATGTTCATGCGGTTGAAAATGAGATTGCTGAACAGAAAGACAAACAGGAAGCGGCTGTTGAGAAAGAAGATTATGAAGCAGCTCTGAATGCTAAGACTCGCATTGAAGAGCTGGAAAAGAAAATTCAAATCACACTGAGGATATGAAGGTGACAGCTACGGTCAACGATGTAGCAGAGTCTGTTGAACGGATGACGGGTGTACCAGTATCTCAGATGGGTGCCAGCGACATTGAGCGCCTCAAGGGCATGAATGACCGTCTCAAAGCTAAAGTTATCGGCCAAGATAAGGCTGTAGAAGCCGTGGCTAGAGCTATCCGCCGTAATCGTGCAGGCTTTGATGAAGGCAACCGTCCAATCGGAAGCTTCCTCTTTGTTGGTCCGACAGGTGTCGGAAAGACTGAGCTTGCTAAGCAACTAGCTCTGGATATGTTCGGTACCAAGGAAGCCATCATCCGTCTGGATATGTCAGAATACTCTGATCGGACTGCTGTTTCCAAGCTGATTGGTACGACTGCAGGCTATGTCGGCTATGATGACAACAACAACACCCTGACCGAGCGTGTGCGCCGCAATCCTTACTCTATCATTCTCTTGGATGAGATTGAAAAGGCTGATCCACAAGTGATTACCCTTCTCCTTCAAGTTCTGGATGACGGTCGCTTGACAGATGGTCAAGGGAATACAGTCAACTTCAAGAATACGGTTATTATTGCGACTTCCAATGCTGGCTTTGGCTACGAAGCAGGCTTGGAAGAGGATGCTGAAAAGCCTGATTTGATGGATCGACTCAAAGCTTATTTCCGTCCAGAATTCCTCAATCGTTTCAATGCGGTTATTGAGTTCTCTCATCTCAAGAAAGAAGACTTGATGGAGATTGTGAATCTCATGCTGATCGAAGTAAATCAAACCTTGAGCAAGAAAGAAATTGATCTGGCTGTATCTGATGCAGCTAAGGAATTCCTGCGCGATGCTGGTTATGACCAAGTCATGGGTGTTCGTCCGCTCCGCCGTGTCATCGAGCAGCAAATCCGTGACAAGGTGACTGACTTCCACTTGGATAATCTAGATGCTAAGCACTTGACGGCCGATTTGGAAGATGGTGTCTTGGTTATCAAGGAAAAGGGTGCTGCCGCATCTGAAGAAGACAAGCAGGCAGAATAAAGCTTACTAAGTCAACTAACTTTTCAAAGACCTCCTTCTTAGATGAAGGCAGGTCTTTTTTGTTAAGTAGGAATTACAAATTACTTTCTGTGAATAAATTAGTATCTATCCCAACATCTCAACTTGACTCTCCTTAATAGAACCTAAAAGCAAGCAACTTTATAAAGCCAGTATATTAGCCTATCAGGGGGATCAGCTTTATGCAGAAGGATTTAAAACAAGAGAGATGAATAATTTTTTGACGAAAGGAGACTGCTATGAAACAGTCCATAACTACAATTAAGCGCAATGTCATTATCTTTGCATTCTTCAGCACTCTATGTGGCTGGATTGGTTATGTTGTTGATAAAGTAACCGGCCAAGCTCATTACGAAAATATCGGAACAGAGATAGGAAGCGGCTCTTTAGGGATGCTGATTTGGCTGGTAACTCCCTTAATCTGTACCATCTTTCTTCGAAGCTTTGGCGGAGACGGCTGGAAAGAGTCAGTTTTTTCCATTAATTTTAAAAATAATAAAAAATTATACCTTGTTAGTTTTTTAGTTTACCCTCTTGTTACGATGATAGTGATATTATTGGGACTGATGGCTCAAGGCATCAGAGTGACAGATGTGAAGGTTGAGTTCACGGCCTATCTTGGAATCTTGCTCACACAGATAGGAACTCAATTCATAAAAAATATCTTTGAAGAATCCGTTTGGAGGGCTTACTTTACCAATCAATTAATCAAATTAAAATTATCCGACTTAAAACTATATCTACTTGTTGGCTTTATCTGGTGGATTTGGCATCTGCCTTACATTATGAAGTTTCTGTCTGAGAGAGAAATCCAAAATACCTTGCCGGTTGGAAGGTTTACATTCTTCCTTATCGGGATGATAACTGTTGCATGCTGGACGGTCATGTATACAGAGATTTTTAGAATTACCAAATCTGTTTGGCCTCTAGTTATTATGCACACTATGGAAGATGCGGTTATAAATCCTTTACTATTACTAGGATTTGTCTCGGTAGAAAAAAATCAGGCTTTCCTCTTCTCGCTTTCAGTGGGGATGATTCCGACTATTCTTTATTTAACCGTTGGTCTAGCTATACGGAAATGGAGGAAAAAACAGGAGTATGGAAAGTCGAGCTAACAGAGTAATAAAAGACGATAATGTTGATTTATTTTTCTATTAAATAGAGGCAAAAGACTCTCAAAAAGTCTATAAAAATTTGAAAAGTTGACATTTCAATGAATTATGTTCTAATTTTTTTGTAATTTTCAAGTTTTTATATATGTAAATGTCAGAAAAAAGTGTATAATGGATTAGTAAATTAAATTTTAGGAGAGGATTTAATTATGAAAAAGTTGGATATTACAACTATGCCTGACTATAGGAAAGTCGAGGCTGTTGTTCAGTTGTTAGTTAATGGAACCTTAACTAGTTATCGGATTGCGACGGATGCAAACATCAGCAAGATGAGTATCCTGACCTTAACTAAAGGGACCAGCAAAATTAAGAACATTACTTATCAAACTGCGATGGCCTTAATTAATTGGTATGAAGAAAACCATGAAAAATACGGCATCACCATTCATCACAAGGCTGCAGGATAGTCTAAAACTATGATGTAGCTCAACCCTAACCCAGCTAACCATTTGGATAGCTGGGTTTTTCTATGCCTCTTAGCGATTGCCGGCTCGCAGAGTCGAGCAGAGCTTAGAGGCATTGATGCAGACTGAGCGCAAGCGAAGTCTAGGTTCCGCTAAAACTTAATGGAACAAGTTTGAAGCTCAATTGAACTTAAGAGCAGCAATGCTCACTTTCTTACTTTTTTCTGTCCTTATGGGCAGATTTTTTTGACAGTCCAAGAGTGAACAGTCACTTGTGTAATTCTTGGTCTTTTTGTTACCGTTTTCAAGATTTATAATAAATCTATAAGAATAAGAAAAATAAAGGGGAGTTACCATGAATATCCTTCTTAATATTCTAAATTGGTTCTCGCAGAACATTCTGCAAAATCCAGCTTTCTTCGTCGGCCTTTTGGTGCTAATCGGTTATGCACTGCTTAAGAAACCAGCCCACGATGTGTTCGCTGGCTTCATTAAAGCAACAGTCGGCTATTTGATTCTTAATGCCGGAGCAGCCGGTCTGGTGAATACTTTCCGGCCAATTCTGGCAGCCCTGAACTTTAAGTTCAAAATCGGGGCGGCGGTCATTGATCCTTACTTTGGATTGACAGCGGCGAATACAAAGATTGCGGAAGAGTTTCCAAACTTTGTCGGAACAGCTACAACAGCGCTCTTGATTGGCTTTGGCTTCAACATCCTACTAGTAGCTTTCCGTAAGGTCACTAAGATTCGGACTCTCTTCATCACTGGTCACATCATGGTTCAGCAGGCTGCTACTGTATCATTGATGGTGCTCTTGCTGGTACCGCAGCTGCGCAATAGCTGGGGAACCTTGGCTATCGGCCTCATCTGTGGTCTCTACTGGGCTGTCAGTTCCAATATGACTGTCGAAGCGACTCAGCGCTTGACTGGCGGTGGTGGTTTCGCCATCGGTCACCAGCAGCAATTTGCCATCTGGTTCGTTGATAAGGTTGCGCCTTTCTTTGGTAAAAAAGAAGAAATCTGGACAATCTGAAGCTGCCTAAGTTCCTGTCTATCTTCCATGATACAGTCGTTGCTTCTGCAACTTTGATGCTAGTTTTCTTCGGTGCTATTCTCTTAGTCTTGGGACCAGATGTTATGGCCAACAAAGAAGTTATCACGACTGGTACACCATTTGACCCTGCTAAGCAAGACTTCTATATGTATATCATGCAGACAGCCTTTACTTTCTCTGTCTATCTCTTCATCCTCATGCAAGGGGTGCGCATGTTCGTATCAGAACTGACTAATGCCTTTCAAGGTATTTCAAGCAAGCTCTTGCCAGGTTCCTTCCCTGCGGTGGATGTGGCAGCGTCTTATGGATTTGGCTCACCAAATGCCGTTCTTTCTGGCTTTGCCTTTGGTTTGGTTGGCCAGCTGATTACCATTGTACTATTGATTGTTTTCAAAAATCCAATCCTGATTATCACTGGTTTCGTTCCTGTCTTCTTTGACAATGCAGCGATTGCAGTCTATGCCGATAAACGTGGTGGCTGGAAAGCAGCCCTTGTCCTATCATTTATTTCAGGTGTGCTGCAGGTAGCCCTTGGTGCTCTCTGTGTGGCTCTGCTAGGCTTGGCTTCTTATGGCGGATATCACGGTAATATCGACTTTGAAATTCCGTGGTTAGCTTTGGCTACATCTTCAAATATCTGGGTATTATCGGTTATGCTCTGGTTTGCTTCTTCTTCTTGCTCATTCCTCAGCTGCAATTCGCTAGAGCTAAGGATAAGGAAGCCTACTATCAAGGTCAGGTACAGGCAGAAGACTAAACTTCTATGATTATAAAATAAGATTTCGGAGGAAACTAAAATGGTTAAAGTATTAACAGCATGCGGAAACGGCATGGGATCATCTATGGTGATTAAAATGAAAGTGGAAAATGCGCTGCGTAATTTGGGACAGACAGACTTCACAGTCAACTCCTGCAGTGTCGGGGAGGCTAAAAGTTTAGCTTCAGGCTACGATATCGTGATTGCTTCTCTGCATTTAATCAATGAATTGGAAGGCCGCACCAATGGGAAATTAATCGGCTTGGACAACCTGATGGATGATAAGGAAATCACTGAAAAATTAAGTCAGGTATTGTAAGAATTTCTATCTATGAAGATGGGTTCTCAGTTAGGGTAGGGTGGTTAGGCTGCCCCACCTTCCTATTATTGTCTATTGTGAGATTGCGCAGGGGCTAAAATTCTGGAAAGTATTGAAGATGCCCCTTGTATCTAATGAAAGGAAGAGAAATGAATTTAAAACAAGCATTGACAGACAACAAATCCATTCGTTTAGGTCTTTCAGCCGAGACTTGGCAGGAAGCAGTCAAGCTATCAGTAGAGCCCTTGATTGAGAGCGGAGCTGTTCAGCCTCAGTACTACGATGCCATCGTCGAGTCGACAGAAGAATATGGACCTTATTACATTCTCATGCCAGGCATGGCTATGCCTCATGCCAGACCAGAAGCAGGGGTTAATCGCGACGCCTTCTCCCTGATTACACTGACAGAACCAGTCACTTTTTCAGATGGCAAGGAGGTTAGTATTCTGCTTTCTTTGGCGGCTACCAGTTCCAAGATTCATACCAGCGTGGCCATTCCGCAGATTATTGCTCTGTTTGAGTTGGAAAATTCCATTGAGCGCCTCAAGGCTTGCCAATCAGAAGAAGAAGTGCTGGCTCTGATAGAGGAATCCAAGGACAGCCCTTACTTGCAGGGTCTGGATTTAGATTCCTAATGCATGCTTAGAGATAATTGATTGCAACTGAAACTAAGAAATGAGGTAAAAAGATGTCAAAACAGATTCCAAATTTACAGGTGGCGTTGGACCATTCAGATTTGCAGGGAGCTATCAAGGCTGCTGTCTCTGTCGGTCATGAAGTGGATGTGATTGAGGCAGGAACGGTTTGTCTCCTGCAAGTGGGAAGCGAGCTCGTCGAAGTGCTCCGCAGTCTTTTTCCAGAGAAAGTCATCGTAGCTGACACCAAGTGTGCGGATGCCGGCGGAACGGTAGCTAAGAACAATGCGGTACGCGGCGCAGACTGGATGACCTGTATCTGCTCAGCAACCATTCCAACCATGAAGGCAGCCTTGAAAGCTATTCAGGAAGAGCGCGGCCAACGTGGGGAAATTCAGGTCGAACTCTACGGAGACTGGACTTATGAACAAGCTCAGACTTGGCTGGATGCCGGTATTTCGCAGGCCATTTACCATCAATCCCGCGATGCTCTTTTGGCTGGGGAAACTTGGGGAGAAAAGGATCTTAATAAAGTCAAGAAACTGATTGAGATGGGCTTCCGCGTATCAGTGACAGGCGGTCTGAATATTGATACGCTCAAACTCTTTGAAGGAGTTGATGTCTTCACCTTCATTGCTGGACGCGGTATTACTGAAGCTGAAGATCCAGCTGCTGCTGCGCGGGCCTTTAAAGATGAAATCAAGCGAATTTGGGGGTAGGCCATGGCACGTCCAATTGGAATTTATGAAAAGGCAACACCCAAGCATTTTTCTTGGAGCGAGCGTTTAGCTTTTGCCAAAGAACTAGGCTTTGACTTTGTTGAAATGTCGGTGGATGAAAGCGATGCTCGCTTAGCGCGCTTGGAATGGAGTAAGGAAGAACGCTTTGAAGTGGTCAAGGCCGTTTATGAAACGGGTGTCCGCATTCCGACTATCTGCTTTTCTGGGCACCGCCGCTATCCACTAGGATCAAACGATCCAGCCCTCGAAGCCAAGTCGCTGGAAACCATGAAGCAATGTATCGAGTTGGCTCAGGACTTGGGAGTACGGGTCATTCAGCTAGCAGGCTACGATGTTTATTATGAGGAGAAATCTCCTGCAACTCGTGCTCGCTTCCTGAAAAACCTCCGTCAAGCTTGTGATTGGGCGGAGCAGGCTCAGGTCATGCTGGCGATTGAGATTATGGATGATCCTTTTATCAACAGCATTGAGAAATATCTGGCTGTCGCGAAAGAAATCAATTCGCCTTATCTCTTTGTCTATCCGGATACGGGCAATGTCTCTGCTTGGCACAATGACCTTTACAGCGAGTTTCTGCTGGGCCATCAAGCCATTGCAGCCCTGCATTTGAAAGATACCTATGCCGTGACCGAGCAGTCCAAGGGGCAATTCCGCGATGTGCCTTTTGGTCAAGGTTGTGTCAACTGGGAAGATACTTTCAGAATTTTAAAAGAAACCAATTATCAAGGGCCATTTTTGATTGAAATGTGGTCTGAAAATTGTCCAACGGTAGAGGAAACCAAGGCGGCTATCAAAGAAGCCCAAGATTTCCTTTATCCACTCATTGAGAAAGCGGGGTTAAACTAATGCTGTTACCAGAATTAAGAGAGCGCGTTTACAAGGCTAATTGTGACCTACCAAAACATGGCTTGGTTAAGTTTACTTGGGGAAATGTCTCTGCGGTGGACCGCGAAGCGGGCTTGATTGTCATCAAACCGAGCGGTGTGGACTACGATAAGCTCAGTCCGGAAAATATGGTTGTGGTCGACTTGGATGGCAATATCGTTGAAGGCGACCTCAATCCGTCATCTGACTTGGCTACCCACGTGGAGCTCTACAAGGCTTTCCCAAAAGTCGGTGGCGTTGTTCACACGCACTCAACGGAAGCGGTTGGCTGGGCACAGGCTGGGCGCGATATTCCATTTTACGGAACGACGCATGCGGATTATTTCTACGGTCCCATTCCAGCGGCACGTTCATTGACAGAAAGCGAAATCAACACGGCCTACGAAAAAGAAACAGGCACCGTGATTATTGAAACCTTCCGCGAGCGCGACATTGACCCCATGGCAGTGCCAGGTGTCACTGTGCGCAACCACGGTCCCTTTACTTGGGGCAAGACGCCAGAAGCTGCGGTTTACCACAGCGTTGTCTTGGAAGAAGTTGCCAAAATGGCGCGCTTCACCGAGCAAATCAAACCCGATGTCAAAGAAGCACCAAAATACCTCATGGACAAGCACTACCTCCGCAAACACGGACCGAACGCTTACTATGGGCAAAAAGGCGCTAGTCATTAAAAAAACAAAGAGCAGTCCCAGGGATTGCTTTTTTGTGTTGGTTTTAAGTGGCATCTTGATTTTTAAAGTGGTATAATAAATGCAATTTGATGAGTTAGAAAGAACAAAATGACAAAAAAAGTAACAATCAATGATATTGCTAGCTTGGTTGGGGTGTCCAAGGCGACGATTTCCTATTACTTAAATGGAAATATGCGGAAAATGTCTTTGGAGACGAGGGAGAAAATCCGGCTGGCCATTGAAGAAACGGGCTATCAACCCAACAAAATGGCGCAGAGTTTGGTGACCAGAGACACCAAGACGATTGGCGTTGTGATTGCGGATATCACCAACCCCTTCATTTCCTCAGTTATCAAAGGGATTCATGACACTTGCAAGAAATACGGCTACACGGTTAACTTTACCAATTCGGACAATGACCAGCTGATTGAGCAGGAAAATATCGAGCGGCTTCAGCAGCAGAATGTCTCAGGGATTATTCTCGATACGGTGGATGCCAATTCGCTCCTGATTCAAAAGCTGAGTAAGAAGCGGACGGTTCTAGTGGACAGGCAATCGAGAGAAGTGACGCTGGACACGGTTGTATCTAATAATCGTAACTCGACCAAGGCTTTTCTGGCAGAAATGAAGAAGGCAGGCTATGAAGACATTTACTTTGTCACCTTTCCGATTGAGGGGATTTCGACGCGGGAAATGCGTTATCAGGGCTTTAAAGAAGAGGTTTCGGCTGACCCAGAGAAACTTTTGGTTTTGGGACAAGACGGGACAGCTCAAAAAATTCTTCAGTTGATTGAGCAAAGGCAAGAAAAAATCGCTTTTTTCACCATGAACGGCCCAGCCCTGCTTGATTTTATGAAAATCTTGAACAAGACCGACTACAGCTATCCCCGTGATTTTGGTCTGGGTTCCTACGAGGATTTGGAATGGATGGAGGTTTTAAATCCGAATGTGTCCTGTATTCGCCAAGATTCTTATAAAATTGGTCAAGTGGCAGCAGAACATCTAATCAAAAAATTAAGAGGAGAGCTAGCGGCGGAACCTGCTCAACTCCTTGTCGTTCCTAGCTTTACAGTTCTTAGAAGCTCTTTTTAGAAATGAAGTATTCGCGCGAGTGGATACTTTTTTTAAAATATTTTTTGAAACCGCTTGCAATTCTAAAGAGAATAGTGTATACTATAACAGTAGAAAGGTGAAACGGTTAACCATAAATTAAAGCATTATTTTATAAGGGAAACGTAGTTCACTTTTATTTTTTGAAAATAAGTTAACCGCTTCGCCCAGAGTTTGAAAATAATTTCGCAGTGAAAGGTTGATTGCTCGTCTAGAAAGGAGACCTAGTGAATAGTAAAACAATATTAAGCGACCCCTTGGATGCCTGCTATGCCGTTGCAAGGTTGACCGATAGCGCTAACGACTATCTTTTGGTGGCTTCGGAGACCGAAAATGCCTGCTTGGCCTATGATGTCAATCGCGATTTCGCAAGGACGGTGGTTTGGAGCGAGGTTGGTGGCACCATGTCCATTATCCAAGTGCCAGGGACGCTGGATTTCTTGGCAACCCAGCGCTTTTATCCCGGTTTTGATGCCAAGGATTGCCGGATTGTTCACGGACAGTTCGAGGGCGAGGGCAAGTGGACAATCACGGAAGTGGGGGCTTTTCCTTATCTGCATCGCTTTGATTTAGTTGACAATGAGCGTGGAGCTATTCTTTTTATCGGTTGTACGATTGCCAATTCCAAGCAGTTTGTCGAGGACTGGTCGGATGACGGGAAAATTTTTGTCGGTCATTTTGATAAACAGGTAAGGCAGCTGACAAATGTAGAAGAATTGCAACTTCGGCTCAAGAAAAATCACGGTTACTATCCTGTTCACGCGGAGCATTACTCGCTTATCACAGCGGTGGAAGGGATTTATCGTTTGGACTATCCGCAGGGTGCGTCTGACTGGACTTTGACCCAGCTCTTTGATGAAGAAACGAGCGATATTGTGCAGTTGGACATGGACGGTGACGGTCGTCTGGAAAATATGATTATCCAGGCTTTCCATGGCGATAGCTTGCGAATTTTGTCAGAAGATTTTAAGGAGGAATTATTTGCCTATCCAGAAGCGACGCCTTTTGGGCACGCTATCTGGTCGGGGACTTTACTCGGTCAGCCAACCTTTGTCTTTGGCTGGCGCTCAGGGAAGAAGCACTTGCTTGCTTTTACCTATGAAAATGGACGTTTTCTGGAACACATGATTGCTCCAGAAGTTGCTTCTAGCAACTGTTTGGCTTTTGAAAAAGCTGGAAAATCCTATATCTTTTCGGCGAATAATGGGAAAAATACAGTTGCTCTTTACGAACTACAAAAGGAGGAAAAGAATGCCTAAGAAGAAAGTTCTTGTGACGGGAATTGTGCCTAAGGAAGGCTTGGTCAAGCTAATGGAAAAGTACGATGTGACCTACTCAGACGGGGAGCCGTTTTCACGCGACTATGTGCTGGAACACTTGCCTGAGTACGACGCTTGGCTCTTAATGGGGCAAAAAGGGGACAAGGAAATGATCGATGCGGGGAAAAACTTGCAAATCATCTCTCTTAATGCGGTTGGTTTTGACCATGTGGACATCGAATACGCCAAACAAAAAGGGATTGTGGTCTCCAATTCGCCGCAAGCTGTGCGGGTACCGACAGCTGAAATGACTTTTGCCCTTCTCTTAGCCGCTACCAAACGTTTAGCCTTCTATGACAAGATTGTCCGTACAGGAAACTGGATTGACCCGAGCGAAAGACGCTATCAAGGGCTGACACTTGAGGGCGCAACGCTTGGTATCTACGGTATGGGGCGTATTGGTTCAACTGTGGCTGGCTTCGCCAAGGCTTTTGGGATGAAAGTGCTCTATCACGACCTCTATCGATTGCCAGAGGAGAGGGAAAAAGAATTGGGCGTTAGCTATGTGGAATTTGATGATTTGGTTGAGAAGGCTGATGTCATTACCATTCATGCTCCGTCTCTACCGTCCACTCACCACAAATTTAACAAAGAAGTGTTCAAGAAAATGAAGAACAGAAGCTATCTAATCAATGCAGCGCGTGGTCCGATTGTGTCTGAAGAAGACTTGATTGAAGCGCTTAAAACTGGAGAGATAGCGGGAGCTGGTTTGGATGTCTTTGAGTTTGAGCCAGAAGTTTCTGAAGAGCTTCGCGCTTTGGACAATGTTATCATGGCGCCGCATGCAGGAACGGGAACGATTGAAGGTCGCCGTACCTTGGCAGCAGAAGCCGCAGCGAATATTCTTTCCTTCTTCGAAGGGAACCCTGTCAATGTCGTAAACAAATAAAATAAAGGAAAAAGGGTAAAACTATGCTAGAAGCCTTACAAAAATTTTTCGATGTTTTTGGTGCAACAATCGTTGTACCAGTAATGATTTTTATTGTTAGTCTGTTCTTGAAAGTCAGTCCCAAGCGCGCTTTTTTCAGTGCCCTGCGCGCGGGGGTTGGTTTGACAGGATTTGGCTGGGTCATCTCTGCTTTTACACCGCTGGTAACCAAGTACATCCAGCAAATGGTTGACACGGCAGGGCTCAATTTGCCTATCGTTGACATCGGTTGGCAAACGGGTTCTCTGACTGCCTTCTCTTCTTCAATTGGTCTGTCCTTCTTCGTTTTTGGTCTGCTGATTGAGTTGCTTCTTTCCTTTTTGGGATTACGCGGGTCTTTGTACCGTCCAATCTCTGGAATAACTTCGGTTACATGATTTGGGGAACCATGGCTTATGCGGCAACAGGAAACTTTATCCTCTCCTTTGCTTTCATGGTCTTTGTCCTTCTTTACTCACTGATTATGTCAGAAGTGGTAGCAGAGCGCTGGTCAGAATACTACGGAGTCAAAAATGCAACAATCAACTCTATTCACAATATCGAAACCTTGATTCCAGCCTTAGTATTGGATCCGCTGTGGAACCTTATCGGTATTAACAAGGTCAAACTCAATCCAGAATCGCTGAAAACCAAGCTGGGAATTTTCGGAGAACCCATGACTCTCGGTTTCTTGCTGGGGATGATTATCGGGATTCTCGGTAGCTTGAAAAATCTGGCGAGTTTGGAAGTCTGGGGTGGCATTCTAGGTTTTGCCATGTCACTTGCAGCCGTTATGACCATTTTCCCCTTGATTACAGGCGTCTTTGCAAGCGCTTTCGGACCTCTGGCTGAAGCGGTCGAAAAGAACAAGAAAAAAGAAAGCGAAGAAGAAGACGGACTGGCAGACAAGAAACGCTGGTTTATCGCAGTGGATGACGGAGTTGGTTTTGGTGAACCTGCCACTATCATTGCGGGGCTCATTCTGGTGCCAATCATGGTCTTGATTTCCTTGATTTTGCCGGGCAACCGCGCGCTTCCAGTCGTTGACTTGATTGCTATTCCCTTTATGATTGAAGCCATGATTGCCGTATCAAAAGGAAATATCCTCAAGGCGATCCTAAACGGAATCGTTTGGTTTTCACTGGGACTTTATGCGGCCAGCGCCCTCGGTCCAATTTATACGGAAGCTGTGCAGCAATATGGAGCGGTCTTGCCAGCAGGAGTGGTCTTGATTATGAGTTTCAATCTTTTGGCTCACCCTTTGACGGCTCTCGTCTTCTTTGCTTGGATTTCGGGCAATCCGCTTTGGATTGGCGTGACGATTGCTGTTTACCTAGTGTCTCTTTTCTTCCTACGGACAAAACGCGAGTCTATCTACGCTTATTTGCGGAAAATGGCAGATAAAAATAGTGGCTTTGAAGGAAGTAAAGAAAAGATTATGATTAGCGAAGACTAATGAATGACAGATTTGAATTTGGAGGACTGTATCATGAAGAAAATTGACGGACATGCACATATTTTAAATACCATTGCTGGTTTTAACGGCAAGGGCAGACTGAATGCTCTGGGCAATGGCTATGCCATTTGGGACGACGGCGAATTGATTAAGCTCATTCCAGACGGCTATGGCGACAAGGACTTTACAGCAGAGGCTTTCTTGAAGTACATGGATGCCAATGATATTGAGAAAGCGGTGATTTTGCAAGGACACTTGAATGGCTATCAAAACTACTATACTCATCTGGCGATTAAGCGCTACCCAGACCGCTTTACAGGCGCATTTTCGGTGGATCCATTTGCTGAAAATGCTATGCAGATTGTTCGCCGTCATGTAGAAGAGCTGGGCTTTAGAGCACTCAAATTTGAAATCAGCCAAGGTGGTGGTATCCACGGCTATCGTGGACAAAAGACGCCTTTCCGCTTGGACAGCGACCCGCATGTCAGCTTGATTTTGAGCTACTTGCTGGATTATCCAGGCTCGTTATCACTGTGGACTATGGCAACTTTGACCAAATCAGCCACCAGCCGGATGCTATTGCCAATCTTGCTCGTTTGCACCCAAGCCTTGACTTTGTTGTCTGCCATTTGTCATTCCCGCATGCAGATACACCAAATCGTCTGCGGGCGGAACTCAACATGTGGAAAGATTTACCAAACATCTACACAGATATTTCTGCTATCCAAGATATTGACCGTCCAGATACTTTCCCATTCCCTAAATCTGAAAAGAATGTTCGGATTGCTAAGGAAGTGCTGGGAGCGAAGCGCATCATCTGGGGCACAGATTCGCCTTGGTCAGCTACTTTTAACACTTATGAAGAGTTGGCAACTTGGCTGGAGCACGTGGATATTTTCACGCCAGAAGAGCTAGAAGATGTCCTCTACAATAATGCAGAGCGCGTTTACTTTAAGCCGTCGGCTGTTCAAGCAAACCGTGAAGCGGTTGATGCAGCGACTAAGGAATTAGGCTTGTACTAAAGCCGCATGTGCTTGTTCATAAAGAAGCTGTGAGGCAATCTCAGCTTCTTTTATACTTGAAATCGGAGGAGAAAAATGAAATATTTTTTAAGTATCGATTATGGGGGCACCAATACCAAGGCAATCGTATTTGATGAAGAAGGGCGACAATTAGGGCAGTCTGCTTTTAGTACCAAGAAGATTGAGGAAAAAGCAGGCTATCGCGAAGTGGATTTGAAAGAGACCTGGCAGGGGATTCGTCAGGCTATGAGGCAAGCTGTCAAAAATGCCCAGCTTAAGGCAGAAGACATCAGCGCTCTTGCCTGTATTGGTCATGGGAAAGGCCTCTATCTGCTGGACAAAAACGGTCAGGAATTTACGCGCGGTATCTTGTCTACAGATGAGCGAGCGGTCGAGCTGGCTCAAGAATTTGAGGAACGGCTAGACGAAATCTGGGACTTGACGCACCAGCATGTTGCTGCCGTGCAAAATCCCGTTTTGCTTCGCTGGTTCAAAGAGTATGAACCAGAGATTTACCAGAATATTGGGGCAATTCTGTCGGCCAAGGACTATGTCCGCTTCAAGCTGACTGGGCGTATTCAGCAAGAGATAGGAGATGCTTCGGGCAATCACTGGATTAACTTCCAGACGGGCACTTACGACAAAAGAATTACGGCTTTCTTTGGTATTGAAGAAATGTACGAGCTTTTGGCACCCCAAGTGGACTATGCAGAGCTTGTTGGTGGCTTGACCCAAGAAGCTGCCGCAGCAACGGGACTTCTTGCAGGAACGCCTGTGGTTGGTGGGCTCTTTGATATTGATGCTTGCGCAATCGGCTCTGGCGTCTTAGACGCCAGCACTTTTAGCGTGATTTCAGGCACTTGGAATATCAATACTTATCCCAGCAAGACGGCAGTCAGCCAAGATAGCGGCTTGATGCACTCTTATTTTCCCAATCGCGATTTTTTGATAGAGGCAGGCAGCCCAACTTCGGCGGGCAATTTGGATGCTATGATAAAAATGCTGATGATGGAGGAAATCCAACATCTCAAGGCTTCAAATTCCTCTATTTACGATGTACTGGAAGTGTTTTTGCAGGAGACGGACGCTTCTTACAGCAAGATTCTCTTTTTCCCTTTTCTTTATGGCAACAATATCGGCAGAGCTGCTGAGGCTTGTTTCTTTGGTCTGACAACCCAGTCCAGCAAGTCAGAGATGATTCGGGCGGTTTATGAGGGGATTGTCTATGCGCACAAGCAGCATATCGATGATTTGCTAGCGACGGTTGAGCAAAGACCGCGCGCTTTGCGCTTGTCAGGCGGTGCGACAAATTCGCCAGCTTGGATGCAGATGTTCGCTGATATTTTAAATATCCCAGTAGAGACGGTTGAAGCGCCAGAATTGGGGGGTCTGGGCGGCGCCATTGCTTGCTTGCAAGCGGTGGATGATTTGAGCCTAGAAGAAGCTGTCGAAAAATGGTTCGGGTCAAGGAGCGCTTTGAGCCTCAGGCTAAGGAACATGAGCTTTACCAAAGGAAATATCGCGTTTACCAAAGTTTGCTTGCAGCCATGGAGCCTGCTTGGGCAGAGCTTTGTCAGCTACGGACGACATTAGAATAGAGGGTTAGGATGAAAATAAAGCGAGAAGAATTGATTATCAACACGATTGCTTTTAAGGAAGAATTAGACAGGGGAGTCAAGCAAGAAGATTTGCTAGAAAGCGTCAAAGAGCTAGGACTTTCAAGGGTTGAAATTCGGCGAGAGTTTTTAGGGGATATTGATGTAGAGTTAAAAAACATCAGAAAAAAAGCCGACCAGCTAGGGCTGTCGCTCTTTTACAGTGTCAATGAGGATTTTGTCATAGGAGATAGGGTCAATCCGAAACTTAAGACTTTGCGGCAGGAAGCGGAGCTCTTGGGCGCTCCCTTTGTCAAATTAAACACGGGCGATGCCGGTCAGATTTCGGTGGCTTCTTTGGCAGAGTTGGCGCCTAGTTTTCAATCATCTGTCGGACTTAAGCTGGAAAATAACCAAGACTCTCTTTATGCCAGTATCAAGAATTGCCGTTTGATGATGAACAAGGTCAGCGCAGCAGACCTGCCTATTGCTTTCGTCTTTGACCTTGGCAACTGGGCTTGGCTGGGAGAAGATATAGAGCAGGCTTTTGCTAGCTTGGCAGAAGTTACCGATTACCTCCACTGCAAAAATTACCGTCATGTAAATGGTCAAGTGGAGATTGCTAGTTTATTTGAGGGTGAGTTAGATGCTCCTAGCCTCATGAAGCGCTTTAGCCATGTGCGCTATCTTGCCCTAGAATATCCGACTTCCTTGGAAAACTTAGAAGCAGACATCGCGCGGCTGCTGGAAAAATAAAACTGAGGTAGGTTCACCTACCTCAGTTTTATGGTTGATAATTGCTTTGTCTTGGTCAGTGATTGGTCGAATGACGCGGCAAGGAACGCCAGCCGCCACAACATTAGCTGGGATGTCCTTGGTCACGACGCTCCCTGAGCCAATGACACTATTGTCTCCAATCGTCACACCTTGATTGACATGAACGCCAGCACCTAGCCAGACATTGTCGCCAATCTTAATCGGCTTGGCATAGCAAGCCCCCTGACTACGCTCCCAAGCATCCAGAGCATGATTGGACGTGTAGAGTCCGACGCGCGGTCCAAAAAGGACATTGTCACCAATCTCAATACCGCCGCCGTCCAGCATAACACAGTCAAAATTTGCATAAAAATTGTCCCCGATGCTGATATTGTAGCCGAACTCACAACGAAAAGTCGGCTCAAAATGGGCATTTTTTCCGACGGATTTAAGCACTTCTTTTAAAATAGCCTGCCGCTCGCTAGCAGGCTGTCCAAAACTGGCATTGTAGCGGTTGGTCAGAAAGACCGTTTTTTCGCGTGCTTCGACCAACTCGGGAGTCAAGTCATTGTACATGGCACCCGAAAGAATATGCTGCTGTTGTTCTTCAAGATTCATGGAGAGCTCCTTTTTTCTTTTATTATAACATGCAAGGGAGTGGGAAACAAGACTTTCCAAGTAGCTGAAAAATCCTTCATCTTTCAATTTTGTAAGCGGTTCTGATATACTAGAAAGGAAGTTTAAAGGAAAGAAAAGCAAATGATTTATTTAGATAAAAGCAGCTCTGTCTTGCTCAACTATCTTTTGCAGTTGACAGAGCCTGAAACAATTATGGCGATTTCTCGTGCCACAGGGCAATCGCGCCGCAAAATTTATTATCATTTAGAAAAATAAACGACGCTTTGCCTCAAGGAGTGGACAAGATTGTCAGCCAGCCGCGGGTCGGACTGGTTTTGACAGCGGAACAACGAGAGGCTTGTGAAGCCTTGCTTGAAAGCGTGGATGCTCACAGCTATGTCATGAGTATGGAAGAGCGCATGCAGCTGATGATTCTCTTTATCTGCGTCTTGAAAGAGCGCGTGACGATTGAAAAGCTCATGGATTTGACCGAGGTGTCGCGTAATACAGTGCTCAACGACCTCAACACCATTCGTAGCCAGCTGACGGTCGAGCAGTATCAGGTTAGTCTCATTACAACCAAGTCGCAGGGCTATGTTCTCAAATGCCACCCGCTCAATAAAGTCCAGTACGTTCACGCTCTGTTGACCACGATTTTTTCTGAGGGCAATAGCGGTTTTATGCGGATTTTGGGAAGTAAAATCAAGCAGTTTGTGCAGGAAGATGTGCTGCTGTCCGAGGAATTACAAATTTTTCTCAACCAGCAGGTGCATTTTATCGAGCAGGACTTGGGCAAGAAAATCAATCGCTATGAAATCGAGTTTATGCTCAAGGTTCTGCCTTATCTGCTGCTGTCCTACCGTAATATGACCTTGAGCGAGCAGGAGAGGGACGATTTGTACCGCGAGTTTTCTCTTATTCGTAAGCGCGTGGAATACAGCACGGCTAAGAAGCTTCAGACTTTGCTGGACGAAAAATTGGGCTTGCATTTGGATGAGATTGAGCTGTCTTGGATTGCGGTTTTGTTGCTTTCTTATCGAAAAGACCAGGATTTACATGCAACTAGTGAAGATTTCGCGGATTTGCAGCTGGCCATTGACAATTTCATCTGGGATTTTGAAGCGCATTCTCCCTATGAGCTGGAAAATCGTGACGACCTGATTCGCAATCTCATGACCCACTGTAAGGCGCTTTTGTTCCGCAAGACTTACGGCATTTTGTCCAAAAATCCGCTGACGCGGCACATTCTGCAAAAGTATCCTGAGCTTTATCACTATACCGAGCAGAGCGTGGGGATTTTGGAGGAGGCCTGGCTCATTTCGCTGACGCGAGACGAGATTGCCTACTTGGCTATGCACCTAGGTGGTGCTTTGAAGCCGCAGGCGACGAGGCCCAAGGAGGTCAAGCAGATTTATATTGTCTGCGATGAGGGGGTGGCAGTCCAGCGCCTCTTGCTCAAGCAGTGCCAGTATTATTTCCGCATGACTATATCCGCGCGGTCTTTACCAGTGAGCAATTTAAGAGCGTGGAAGACCTGTTGGAAGTGGATTTGCTGATTGTGACCAGCGACGGGCTTAGCAGTAGATTTCCGCTGGTGCAGGTCAATCCTATTTTTGACTATGAAGACGTGGTCAAGCTCAACCGCTTTATCAAGTATCGCCTGACAGCCAGTCAGCACAGCGATTTCAGAAGTGAGCTAGAGCGGCTCTTGGCGCATTATCTTGCCAATAGCGAAGAAGCCAAGGAACTCCAGTACCAAATCGAAAACCTGGTCGAAAAGCAGATTTTGACTGGAAATTAGCCTGATTTTACCAGTTCAAGGACAAAAATGTACATTTCGAGGACTTGTGTTTTAATTTTCTGAAAAATCTGTTATTTTATTTTGCATATGAAAAGAAAAAAATCATCCAATATATCTATCCAATTATTTTTACTTTTTTTCTAGTAAAAAAATGTTAACAACCGTGTGGGTTGAAGTTTTTTTAAACGGTAGGAAAGTAAAAGTCTACAGCGATTTGGAAATGACGATTTATTTGTCTGCTTTGCTAATTACGATTGTCTGTTCAATTTTTGCTATTTGGCGCTGGGGTGATAAATCTATCTTTAAATTTTCTAAAATAAAACTGTCTTATATTCTAGTAACAGTGGGACTTTATTATTTCCTTCAGTATTTTAACGAGCAGTATTGGCAATGGTTTCCTAATTACGTTACGACAAATCAACAAGGCTTAGATGATATTAGATATGCGCATCCTAGCACATTTGTATGAGGCAGTCACTTGTTCGTGATGTCTATTTTGAGCCCTGTTCGTGAGGAGTTGGTTTTTCGTGGAGCTATTATGACCAGTTATTTCAGGAATTCCCAATATTTCTTGGATGTTCTTGTTTCGGCAGCAGCCTTTGGTATTTTTCACATTATAGGCTTTCCTTGGTCTTGGATTGATTTTTTCTTTTATGCAATGGCTGGTGCTGTGATAGATTTTATTTTTCGCTACACCAAGTCCATTTACTACCCTTTGACTTTCCATATTTTTTGGAATACAGCTAATCATTGGAGTGAGATTTGGAGTTTCATCTATTTGAATATTCTCAATCATAACCACCCGTCTAACGGGTGGTTTGTCCTAGGGCTATAAGCCCACATCACCAGCCAGCGCCTAAAGACGCTGGCTTTCACTTTGTTCAAGCCTCATTGCTCTTGACTTGTCACAAACCTCTCAAAGAGGTGTTTGCATTACTTACCACTATCCCTAAAGGGATCCTCATATTCTTTTACACTCAATTTATCCAACGCTATATCATGCTTTTCCTGCTCTTGGATATATTTCTTAATTGTGGCTTCATTAAGTCCTACTGTACTCACGTAATAGCCTTCCGCCCAAAAATGTCGGTTCCCAAACTTATATTTTAGATTGGCGTGCTTATCAAACATCATGAGAGCACTTTTACCTTTTAAATACCCCATAAAACTAGAAACACTTATCCTCGGTGGAATACTTACCAACATATGTACATGATCTGGCATTAAGTGACCCTCGATAATTTCAACACCTTTATAACTACATAATCGGTGGAATATTTCACCCAAACTGTTTCGATATTGATTATAGATGACATTTCGTCTATACTTAGGTGTAAACACAATGTGATATTTACACATCCACTTTGTGTGTGATAAACTATGTGCCTTTTGCACCATATTTTTCTCCTTTCGCTTCACAATGGGCTTGAACACCTTTATTGTATCGCGTTTGGAGTTTTTTTGGTATAACCTTCGAGGCGCACCCGCATAGCGGGTGGTTTATTTGTCTCGCACCTAGCGGAGCGAGACAGACTGAAAGTCACAAATTAAACCACACCCGCAAGTCCAAACTCGCGGGTGTTTTTATCAAAAAATAAAGTCCAATCTTGAACACAGACCTGTGTTTTATTTGGTCTTTTTTTATCCCTTGAGGCGGACTATACTAGAAGCATAGAAATCAATCAATTTTTGAGGAGGAATGGACTATGCCAAACGTGAAAGACATTACCAGAGAATCTTGGATTTTGTCAACTTTTCCAGAATGGGGCACTTGGCTCAATGAAGAAATTGAAGAAGAAGTAGTGCCAGAAGGCAATTTTGCCATGTGGTGGCTGGGCAACTGCGGTGTCTGGATTAAGACGCCGGGCGGTGCCAATGTCGTCATGGATCTGTGGTCTAACCGAGGAAAATCAACCAAGAAGGTTAAGATATGGTCAGAGGCCATCAGATGGCCAATATGGCTGGTGTCCGCAAGCTGCAGCCCAATCTGCGCGTGCAGCCGATGGTTATCGATCCTTTTGCTATCAATGAACTAGATTATTATTTAGTTTCTCATTTCCATAGCGATCACATTGACATCAATACCGCAGCGGCTATTGTCAACAATCCTAACTTGGACCATGTTAAGTTTGTCGGACCTTATGAGTGTGGCGAAATTTGGAAAAAATGGGGTGTGCCTGAAGAACGCATCATGGTAATCAAGCCAGGTGAAAGCTTTGAGTTTAAGGACATCAAGGTGACAGCTGTTGAATCATTTGACCGTACCTGTCTGGTGACTCTGCCAGTCGAAGGTGCTGAAGCTCAAGATGGGGAACTGGCGGGACTGGCTGTGACCGATGAAGAAATGGCACGCAAGGCAGTTAACTATGTCTTTGAAACACCAGGCGGAACCATCTATCACGGTGCAGACTCTCACTTCTCTAACTACTTTGCCAAGCACGGTAAGGACTTCCAGATTGATGTAGCTATCAATAACTATGGTGACAATCCTGTCGGTATTCAGGACAAGATGACGTCTATCGACTTACTGCGTATGGCTGAAAACCTGCAGGCCAAGGTCATCATCCCAGTTCACTATGATATCTGGTCCAACTTTATGGCTTCAACGGATGAGATTTTAGCCTTGTGGAAGATGCGCAAAGAGCGCCTTCAATATCAGTTCCATCCATTCATCTGGGAAGTGGGCGGCAAGTATACCTATCCTCTGGACAAAGATAGAATCGAATACCACCATCCTCGTGGCTTTGATGACTGTTTCGAGCAAGAGTCCAATATTCAATTTAAAGCCCTCCTTTAATATTCTTTGAAAATCTTTAAACCTTGTCAGCCCTGCCATGCTGTTTTCAAATTCAGTCCTTGGCTAGCTTTCAAGTTTGCCCTTACCCTTAGATTTTCATTGATTATAAAATGTTTTTCTACTTGATGAAGCAAAAGTTCAAATGGATAAAGGCTTCAGAAAGTATCCGATGAGATTATCCCTATCTTGCGATATAGGGATAATTTTCTTATAATAGATATGAGACAATTTTTATCGTTTCTACGACCATTGTTTATCCTGTTCTGATGTCAGGACAGATTTTAGTAAAAATAAGGAGAATCCAATGTCACAATTATCAGTTAATGCCATTCGCTTTTTAGGGATTGACGCGATTGAAAAGTCTAAGTCAGGTCACCCTGGCGTAGTCATGGGTGCTGCACCGATGGCTTATGACTTGTTTACTAAACAATTGCGTATCAATCCAGAAGAGCCAAACTGGATTAACCGCGATCGCTTCGTCCTATCTGCAGGACATGGCTCTATGCTGCTTTATGCCTTGCTTCATCTGTCTGGCTTTAAAGATGTCAGCATGGAGGAAATCAAAAACTTCCGCCAATGGGGTTCTAAGACACCAGGTCACCCAGAGTTTGGCCACACAGCTGGTGTCGATGCCACTACTGGTCCACTGGGACAGGGTATTTCTACAGCTACTGGATTTGCTCAGGCAGAACGTTTCTTAGCTGCTAAGTATAATCGTGAAGGCTATCCAATTTTCGACCATTACACTTATGTCATCTGTGGTGATGGTGATTTGATGGAGGGGGTTTCAGCTGAAGCTGCTTCTTATGCTGGGCTGCAAAAGCTGGACAAGCTGGTTGTTCTCTATGATTCAAATGATATCAACCTAGATGGAGAGACTAAGGATTCCTTTACAGAAGATGTTCGTGCCCGCTATGAAGCATATGGTTGGCATACTGCCTTGGTAGAAGATGGAACAGACCTTGCAGCGATTGATGCAGCCATCAATGAAGCTAAAGCTTCCGGCAAACCATCTTTGATTGAAGTCAAGACGGTTATCGGTTACGGTTCTCCAAACAAGCAAGGAACGAATGCAGTGCACGGTGCGCCTCTGGGAGCAGAAGAAGCGGCAGCTACTCGTAAAAGCCTTGGGTTGGGAGTATGCGCCATTTGAGATTCCTGAGGAAGTCTATGCAGACTACCGTACAAATGTAGCGGAGCGCGGTGCAGCAGCTTATAATGCATGGAAGCAGCTAGTAGAGGACTACAAGCAAGCCCATCCAGAATTAGCAGCTGAAGTAACAGCTATCATTGCTGGTCAGGATCCAGTAGAAATCAAACCAGAAGACTTCCCAGTACTTGAAAATGGCTTCTCTCAAGCGACCCGTAATTCTAGTCAGGATGCCCTCAATGCGGCAGCTAAGGTCCTTCCGACTTTCCTCGGCGGTTCTGCTGACTTGGCTCATTCCAATATGACCTATATCAAGGAAGATGGCCTGCAGGACGACGTCCACCGTCTCAACCGCAACATCCAATTTGGTGTGCGCGAGTTTGCTATGGGAACAATTCTTAACGGTATGGCGCTTCATGGTGGTCTTCGCGTTTACGGTGGTACCTTCTTCGTCTTCTCAGACTATGTCAAGGCAGCTGTCCGTTTGTCTGCCCTTCAAGGCTTACCAGTGACTTATGTTTTCACGCATGATTCTATTGCAGTTGGTGAAGACGGTCCAACTCACGAACCGATTGAGCATCTGGCTGGTCTGCGTGCTATTCCAAACCTGACTGTTTTCCGCCCAGCAGATGCGCGTGAAACTCAGGCAGCTTGGTACCTGGCTCTTAAGAGTCAATCCACTCCGACTGCTCTGGTCTTGACCCGTCAAATCTGACAGTCGAAGAAGGCACAAACTTTGACAAGGTAGCTAAAGGTGCTTATGTGGTTTACGAAACAGGAGCAGATTTCGATACCATCTTGCTGGCTTCTGGTTCTGAGGTTAATTTGGCTGTTGCAGCTGCTAAAGCACTTGCAGCAGATGGCGCTAAAATCCGTGTGGTTAGTGTGCCGTCAACAGAGCTTTTTGATGCTCAAGATGCAGCCTACAAAGAAGAAATTCTGCCAAATGCAGTTCGTCGCCGTGTAGCGATCGAGATGGCAGCTAGCCAGCCTTGGTACAAGTATGTCGGTCTGGACGGTGCAGTTATCGGAATCGACCAGTTTGGTGCATCTGCTCCAGCAGGTAAGGTGCTGGAAGAATACGGCTTTACAATTGAACATGTAGCAGAAGTTGTTAAAAATCTTAAATAAAAAGACATAAAATCAGGGTGTTGCTCATCCTGATTTTTGCTTTTTAAAAAATATGGTTAGGCTAATTATGCTTCATCCGACTTGAGACGGACTTTGCCTGAAAAGTCAGAATCGTCTTGTAAAAATAAGGGAAATCTGCTATAGTAGTTCATATATGATATTCGAAGGAGAAAAGATATGAATCCAATTATGCTTATTGTATTTGCGGTTGTACTGGTAGGGATGACCTATTTCCAAATGCGTGCTCAAAAGAAACAGGCTCAGCAGCGTATGGAAAGTCTTAACAAGCTGCAAAAGGGCTATGAAGTTATTACCATCGGCGGTTTGTATGGAACGATAGATGAAGTAGACACAGACAAGAAACAGTTGTTCTGGATGTGGACGGTGTTTACCTGACCTTTGAACTGACAGCAATTAAGACCGTACTGCCATTAACTGAGGGGATTCCTGCTGTTGCTGGTGGTGAAGGAAGCGTTGACGTTCCTGAGGAAGAATCAGCGATTGAAGAGTAAAGAAATAAACAGCTTGCGGGCTGTTTTTTTGTTTTGGTTCATGTAGCTAGGAGGTGTTTGATTGCAACTTTATCTGCCTCGCAGTTTGGACAGGCTGGGTGAGTTTGGATTCTCTGGTTGACATTCTGTCTTTATTTTATGCTCTCAGGCTTGAAAAAGCGGATGAATTGCCCACATTCCAAGGATTTATGATATAATGAACTGACAAAACTTTAAATAGGATAAAAAGTATGTTTAGTTTTAAGAAAAAAGAAAAGCTGAACGCACCGCTGAATGTTCCTAAACACATTGCTGTCATTATGGACGGTAACGGCCGCTGGGCCAAAAAAAGGATGCAGCCGCGCGTGTTCGGTCATAAAGCTGGCATGGAAACCCTGCAAAAGGTGACGATTGCTGCCAAGGAAATGGGTGTTCAGGTCTTGACTGTCTATGCCTTCTCAACGGAAAATTGGTCTCGGCCGGAAAAGGAAGTTTCCTTTATCATGAATCTGCCGGTTGAATTTTACGACCGCTATGTGCCGGAGTTGCACAAGAACAATGTTAAAATCCAGATGATTGGTGATACGGCTAAGCTTCCTAAGGCGACATTTGAAGCTTTGGAAAAGGCCGAAAGCCTAACCAAGCTCAATACAGGTTTGATTCTCAATTTTGCCCTGAACTACGGTGGCCGATATGAGATTAATCAGGCGGTTAAACTGATTGCTCAGGATGTTCTGGATGCCAAACTCAGTCCCGGCGACATTACTGAGGAAGTCATTGGCAACTACCTCTATACCAGCAACTTGCCCAAGATGCTGCGCGATCCGGATCTGGTGATTCGGACCAGTGGAGAGCTGCGCCTCAGCAATTTTCTGCCTTGGCAGTCAGCCTACAGTGAGCTGTATTTCACGGACATTCTCTGGCCTGACTTTGATGAGAAGGCTTTGAAGGCTGCAATTGCAGAATACAGCCGTCGGAATCGACGCTTTGGCGGTGTTTAAGGGAGAAAGTAAAAGAGTATGAGTAAAAATTTACAAAAACGTCTAATCTTTGGGGGAATCGCTCTTGCTATTTTTATTCCTCTGGTATTGACAGGAGGCGTCATCTTTCAGATTTTTGTGGGGCTGCTGGCTATGCTTGCGGTGCATGAATTTCTCCAAATGAAAGGTCTGCCGACAGCGACCATCGAAGGTGTCTTAGCCATGCTGGCAGCCTTTGTCCTAACCCTGCCCTTGGAGAACTATCTGAAGTTTCTGCCAGTGGATGGTAATGTCGTGGCCTATGGCTTGGTCGTCTTCCTTCTGTTGATTTCGACTGTTCTGGGTTCCAACTATACTTTTGAAGATGCGGCTTATCCGATTGCAGCGAGTTTTTATGTCGGTCTTGGTTTTAATGCCTTGATTGATGCCCGCTTGATGAATATTGACAAGGTCCTGCTAGCTCTCTTTATCGTCTGGGCTACTGATAGTGGAGCTTATTTGGTTGGGGTGCGTTTCGGTAAAAGAAAGCTGGCGCCGAGAGTTTCTCCTAATAAGACTATTGAAGGAAGCCTGGGCGGCATTCTATCAGCCGTTCTAGTGACTGGGATTTTTATGTTGGTTCGACCGCAAGTGGCGACTCCTTACAATGTCTTTGTCTTTTTGATTCTGGCAGTGCTCTTTAGTATTGCATGTCAGTTGGGTGATTTGGTTGAAAGCTCAGTCAAGCGTCATTTCGGGGTCAAGGATTCTGGTAAATTCATTCCTGGCCACGGCGGTGTCTTGGATCGCTTTGACAGCCTTCTCTTCGTCTTTCCGCTGATGCATTTCTTCGGCTTGTTCTAAGACAGTCGTGCATGGCTGAAAGCAAGGGATGGCAAGCTTGTCCAAAGAACGCACATCTGAGAAGGAACTGGGATTTGGAGCTCAAAATTTTGAGAGGAGCTTCTACCCTATTTTCAAGAGTGTCAGCTATGCAGGGGCGGGAAGCTCGGTATTTGGCCGTTTTCTGCTCCTTCTTTGATTTAAAAGCAAAAACAAGATTTCTAGGAAAGGTAAAATATAGAAGTCCATGCAGTTTATAACCTTTATTATTATTTTTGGGATCATTGTGGTGGTCCATGAGTTCGGACACTTCTACTTTGCGAAGAAGTCCGGCATTTTGGTCAGAGAGTTCGCTATCGGTATGGGGCCCAAGATTTTTTCCCATATTGGTAAAGACGGGACGGCCTATACGATTCGGATTTTACCCTTGGGGGGCTATGTGCGTATGGCCGGCTGGGGGGAAGACTCCACTGACATTAAGGTGGGGACACCGGCTAGTCTGACCTTAGATGCAGAGGGGAAGGTAGTTCGCATCAATCTCTCTGGCAAAAAGGTTGACCAGACAGCTCTGCCCATGAATGTGACCGGCTTTGACTTTGAGGAAAGCTGGAAATCACTGGTCTTGTTCTTGATGAGCTCAAGACTTATGCAGTAGATCATGATGCAACGATTGTTGAAGAAGACGGCACTGAGGTGCGGATTGCACCGCTGGATGTTCAGTATCAGAATGCTAGTATCTGGGGTCGTCTTATCACCAACTTTGCTGGCCCTATGAATAACTTCATCCTGAGCGTGTTGGTATTTATGCTGCTGGCCTTTATTCAAGGTGGCGTTCGCGATGAAAACAGCAATCATTTTCAAGTCATGGATGGTAGTGCCATAGCAGCTGCTGGGGTTCAAAATAACGACCAAATCCTTAAGATTAATGACTATAAGATTAGCAACTGGGCGGATCTAACCAGTGCTCTGGCGAAAATCACAGGCAAGAGCAAGGAAGCGCCGACCTTGTCTGTTACCTACAAACACGGCAGCGAAACGAAAGAGATTACCGTACAGCCTAAAAAAGACGGTAATCGTTATCTGCTAGGGGTATCTCCAACGGTCAAGACAGGCTTTTGGGACAAGGTAGTTGGCGGTTTTACTGCAGCTTGGTCTACTACGGTGCGCATTTTGTCAGCTCTGAAAGATATCATCTTCAATTTCAATATCAATAAGCTGGGCGGTCCGGTCGCTATTTACAATTTCAGCAGTCAGGCTGCAGAGCAAGGTTTGCCAGCAGTACTCAGTCTTTGGCCATGCTGTCGCTCAATATCGGTATTTTCAATCTGATTCCTATTCCAGCCTTGGACGGCGGAAAGATTGTCCTCAATATTCTAGAGGCTATCCGCAGAAAACCTCTGAAAAGAGAAACGGAGACTTATATTACTCTGTCTGGAGTGGCTATTATGGTCATCCTGATGATTGCCGTTACCTGGAACGATATTATGAAATTATTCTTCTAAGAGCCTAAATCTTATAGAGCCATGAAAAAGAAATTATTCAATGAAAGTCAAGGAGTTTTGTTTTTATGAAACAAAGTAAAATGTTAATTCCAACCCTGCGTGAGATGCCTAGCGATGCTCAAGTTATCAGTCACGCTCTGATGCTGCGGGCTGGCTATGTCCGTCAGGTTTCAGCTGGGGTCTATTCTTATCTGCCGTTGGCTAATCGTGTGATTGAAAAAGCCAAAAGAATTATGAGGGAAGAGTTTGACAAGATTGGTGCAGTGGAGATGCTGGCGCCGGCCCTGCTCAGTGCAGACCTCTGGCGCGAGTCTGGCCGTTATGAGACCTATGGTGAAGACCTCTACAAGCTGAAAAATCGTGAGAAATCAGACTTTATCCTAGGACCAACCCATGAGGAAACCTTTACAGCTATCGTCCGTGATTCGGTTAAATCCTATAAACAACTGCCACTCAATCTCTATCAGATTCAGCCTAAATACCGTGATGAAAAGCGTCCTCGTAACGGGCTCTTGCGGACGCGTGAGTTTATCATGAAAGATGCCTACAGTTTCCACGCTAACTATGACAGCTTGGATGTAGCTTATGATGAATACAAGTCTGCCTATGAGAAATCTTTACCCGCAGCGAGCTAGATTTCAAAGCCATTATCGGTGATGGCGGTGCCATGGGGGGCAAGGACAGCCAAGAATTCATGGCCATTACGCCGGACCGGACGGATTTGAACCGCTGGGTGGTCTTGGATAAGTCTGTAGCCAGCTTTGATGAAATTCCTGAAGATGTTCAGGAAGCTATTCGGACAGAATTGACCAGCTGGATGGTATCTGGTGAGGATACCATCGCTTACTCCAGTGAGTCCAGCTATGCTGCCAACCTTGAAATGGCGACGGATGAATACAAGCCAGCAGGACGTGTCGTGACTGAGGAAGAAGTAGCCCGCGTTTCCACGCCTGACTGCAAGACCATTGACGAAGTTGCTACATTCCTTGGGCTGGATGAAAGCCAGACAATCAAGACCTTGGTTTACATGGCTGACGAGTCTCCTGTCGTAGCACTTCTGGTCGGCAATGACCAGCTTAATGAAGTCAAGCTGAAATTATTTGGCAGCGGATTTCTTTGAAGTGGCGAGTGAAGATCAAGTCCGTCAATTCTTGGGAGCGGGGTTTGGCTCACTAGGACCAGTCAATCTGCCAGAAGGCGTGAGAATCATTGCTGACCGTAAGGTGCAAGACCTAGCTAACGCTGTGGTTGGCGCTAACGAAGATGGTTACCATCTGACTGGTGTCAATCCAGGTCGTGACTTTACCGCTGAGTATGTAGATATCCGTGAGGTCCGTGAGGGTGAAATTTCGCCAGACGGCCAAGGTATTCTCAAGTTTGCTCGTGGGATTGAGATTGGACACATCTTCAAGCTGGGAACTCGCTACTCTGACAGCATGAACGCTAATGTCTTGGACGAAAATGGCCGAGCAGTACCGATGATTATGGGGTGTTACGGTATCGGTGTCAGCCGTCTCCTGTCTGCTGTTATGGAGCAGCATGCCCGTCTCTTTGTAAATAAAACTCCTAAGGGTGAATTCCGCTATGCTTGGGGCATCAACTTCCCGAAAGAGCTGGCACCATTTGATGTGCATTTGATTCCGGTCAATGTCAAGGACGAGGAAGCCTTGACTCTAACAGACCAAATCGAGGCTAACTTGCTAAGTGCTGGTTATGAGGTCTTGGTGGATGATCGCAATGAGCGTGCTGGTGTTAAGTTCAGTGACAGCGATTTGATTGGTCTCCCAATCCGTGTGACAGTTGGTAAGAAAGCTGCAGAAGGCATTGTCGAAGTCAAGATTAAGGCTAGTGGCGATACCATTGAAGTCCACGCTGATAATTTGCTAGAAACCTTGTCAATTTTGACAAAATAAAACAAACTGCCAGTTTTATCTGGCGGTTTTCTTTTGCTTATTGGAGTTGAAAATGCTATAGTAGGAAAAAATAGATTGGAGGACCGAATGATGGGATTATTCAGTGGTTTATTAGGCAATGCCTCTCAGAAAGATATTGAAAAAACAGAAAGACAATTAGAGGATATTCTGACAACAACAGAGAATGTGGAACTGGCTTTTAGCCTTATTCGCGACTTGATTGTCTTTACAGATAAGCGTTTAATCTTGGTCGACAAGCAGGGAATGACTGGCAAAAAGACTTCTTATAAGTCCTTTCCTTATCGCTCTATCAGTCGTTTCTCAGTAGAAACAGCCGGCCATTTCGACCTAGATGCCGAGCTGAAAATTTGGGTTTCCAGCGCTCAAGAGCCAGCAGAAGTCCTGCAATTTACCAGCGACCGCAGCGTCATCGCTATCCAAAAAGCCTTGGCAGAAGCAGTCTTAAGATAGCATATTGCCCCTTTGGGATTTAAAAATAAACAGAAAAGCCTTCTGAGCATTAACTATAAAGTTAAATCACTCAGAAAGCTTTTTTATTCTTCTTTAAGTCCTTGCCCCTTCAAATAATCAAAGACAACTTCTGGTTTATCTTGAAGTTTCCTGAAGAAAGTCTGACTACTTTCAGAGTCACTTGCTGATTGAATCAACTGTTCTTGATCTATTTTGCTGAGATCAAAGTCAAAAATGGCTATAGCGTTTTTCTTGTCTTCAGAAATTTTAAGATGAATTTTAAGTCCTTTTAGCTTTTCTTGATTTTCAATCATGGGACTTTTCTTAAGATCTTCTCTATAGGATTTCGTTAATTCTTCGACGCTCATTTTTTGACTTTCTTCAGGGATGGCCTGGCTAGAAATGAGCTGGAAAGATAGGATCTTGTCTTTAGTATAGAAAAGTTTGACTGAATTAGTATAATACTCATCAATTTTATTAGAAAAAGTTTTTGTCTTCGTCTTTTCTTCTTTAGTCTTGCTTTGACTCTGATTTTGCTTGGGCTTGTTTTCTTGCTTATGCTGATTAGGCATACTGCAGGCAGTCAGGGTCAGCAGACAGGCGCTGGCTAGTAAAATTTTCTTCACAATTAAGACTCCTTTTGATAAATGTTCTGTTCTATTATATCATAACTTAGTATCAAGAGAATGCATTGACAATTGTGTAGGAGTCGCGCTTTGCCCTACTCTTTTTCTGTCGAAAAAAGTGCTGATTTATGGTAAAATAGGGTCACTACTGTACGAGGAAATGTCATGTCAAACAAGTTTGAAATTTTAATGCATCAGCTGGATATGCCACTGGAAATGAGAAATTCAGAGGCCTTTTTGAATGCTGAAATTGAGAAGGTTCTGGTCCACAAGGTCAGTCGGGTCTGGGAGTTTCATTTTTCTTTTGCGAATATTCTGCCCATTGAGATTTTTCGGGAATTGCAGAAGCGCTTAGCTCAAGAGTTTTCTAAGACGGGCAATCAAGCTGTTTTTGAAATTCACTGTCAGGCTCCCCAGGTGTCGGATGAGCTCTTGCAGGCTTATTACCAGCTATCCTTTGAGGAGGGTCCATGTGCCAGCCATGGCTTCAAGAGTCTGTATCAGGATCTGCGGGTTCATTTGGATGGGGACAAGCTGTTGATTGAGGGGGCTTCGACCATTGATACGGAGCATTTTCGCAAGAATCACCTGCCCAATCTCAGTCAGCAGCTGGTCAAGTACGGCTTTCCTCAGTTGACCTGTCAGGTTCAGCACAGCGATGAGCTGACTCAGCAGCAAGCGGAGAATTTCCAGGTGGAGAATGACAAGATTGTTCAGGCGGCCAATGAAGAAGCGCTAAAAGCCATGGAATCCCTGCAGCAGATGGCACCACCGCCAGAGGAGAAGCCAGCCTATGACTTCCAAGCTCGCAAGGCTGCGGCTAAACCAAAGCTGGACAAGGCAGAGATTACCCCTATGATTGAAGTTCAGACTGAGGAGAATCGTCTGGTCTTTGAGGGAATGGTCTTTGACCTGGAGCAGAAGGTCACTCGGACCGGCCGGGTCTTGCTCAATTTCAAGATGACAGACTACACTTCTAGCTTCTCCTTGCAGAAATGGATGAAAAATGAAGAAGAAGCCAAGAAGTTTGACATGATTAAGAAAGGTGCCTGGCTGCGCGTGCGTGGAAATGTGGAGATGAACAATTTCACCCGCGACCTGACGATGAATGTGCAGGATGTGCAGGAAGTTACCCACTATGAGCGCAAGGATTTGATGCCTGAGGGCCAGAAGCGGGTTGAGTTTCACGCCCATACCAATATGTCTACTATGGATGCCCTGCCTGAGGTCGAGGAAATCGTTGCAACAGCGGCCAAGTGGGGCCACAAAGCTGTCGCCATTACTGACCATGGCAATGTGCAGAGCTTTCCCCATGGCTACAAGGCTGCCAAGAAGGCTGGTATTCAGCTGATTTACGGTATGGAGGCCAATATTGTAGAAGACCGGGTGCCCATCGTCTACAATGAAGTGGACATGGAGCTGAGCGATGCGACCTATGTAGTCTTTGACGTGGAAACGACAGGACTTTCAGCGGTCTACAATGACTTGATTCAGGTCGCTGCCAGCAAGATGCACAAGGGCAATATCATCGCTGAGTTTGATGAGTTTATCAATCCCGGCCATCCTCTGTCGGCCTTTACGATGGATCTGACTGGGATTACAGATGAGCATGTCCGCAATGCCAAACCACTGGAGCAAGTGCTCAAAGAATTTCAGGAATTTTGCCAGGACAGTGTCCTCGTTGCCCATAATGCTACCTTTGACGTGGGCTTTATGAATGTCAACTATGAGCGTCATGGCCTGCCGAAAATTACCCAGCCAGTCATTGACACGCTGGAATTTGCCCGCAACCTCTATCCAGAGTACAAGCGTCATGGTCTGGGGCCTTTAACCAAGCGTTTCCAGATTGCTCTGGAACACCACCATATGGCCAACTATGACGCGGAAGCAACTGGCCGTCTCCTCTTTATCTTTATCAAGGATGTGGCTGAAAAGCATGGTGTGACCAATCTCAAGGATTTGAATACGGATCTGGTCGATGAGAATTCTTACAAGAAGGCTCGGGTCAAGCATGCGACTATTTATGTGAAAAATCAGACGGGACTCAAGAATATTTTCAAACTAGTCAGTCTGTCCAATACCAAGTATTTTGAAGGAGTCCCGCGGATTCCACGGACCGTGCTGGATGCCCATCGTGAAGGCCTGATTCTGGGATCGGCCTGCTCAGAAGGCGAAGTCTACGATGCCGTAGTCTCTCAGGGGGTGGACGCGGCTGTCGAAGTGGCCAAGTATTATGACTTTATCGAGGTCATGCCGCCGGCTATCTATGAGCCGCTGATTGCCAAGGAGCAAATCAAGGACCAGGAAGAACTGCAGACCATTATTCGCAATCTGATTGAGATCGGAGATCGCTTGGGCAAGCCTGTCCTTGCGACGGGGAACGTCCACTATATTGAGCCGGAAGAAGAGATTTATCGTGAGATTATCGTCCGAAGTCTCGGCCAGGGAGCCATGATTAACCGGACCATTGGTCACGGTGAAAATGCCCAGCCGGCTCCGCTTCCTAAGGCTCACTTCCGGACCACTAATGAGATGCTGGACGAATTTGCCTTTCTAGGCGAGGACTTGGCTAAGAAGCTGGTCATCACCAATCCGAATCAGCTGGCGGAGACCTTTGAGCCGGTAGAGGTGGTCAAGGGCGACCTCTATACGCCTTTCATTGACAAGGCTGAGGAGACAGTTGCTGAGCTTACCTATCAAAAGGCCTTTGAAATTTATGGCAATCCGCTGCCAGATATCGTGGACTTGCGGATCGAAAAAGAGTTGACCTCCATCTTGGGGAATGGCTTTGCCGTGATTTACTTGGCTTCGCAGATGCTGGTGCAACGCTCAAATGACCGGGGCTATCTGGTAGGTTCACGGGGGTCAGTCGGTTCCAGCTTTGTTGCGACCATGATTGGGATTACTGAGGTTAATCCTTTGTCACCCCACTATGTCTGTAGCAAATGTCAATACAGCGAGTTCATCACGGACGGCTCCTATGGTTCTGGCTTCGATATGCCGGATAAGGACTGCCCAGAGTGCGGCCACAAGCTGAGCAAGAACGGTCAGGATATTCCTTTTGAGACCTTCCTTGGATTTGACGGAGACAAGGTACCTGATATTGACTTGAACTTCTCCGGAGAAGATCAGCCAAGCGCCCATTTGGACGTGCGGGATATCTTGGTTCAGAATACGCCTTTCGGGCTGGGACTGTTGGTACCGTTGCGGCTAAGACGGCCTATGGATTTGTCAAGGGCTATGAGCGCGACTACGGGAAGTTTTACCGAGACGCAGAAGTTGAGCGTCTGGCGCAGGGAGCTGCCGGAGTCAAGCGGACGACTGGACAACACCCGGGCGGAATCGTTGTTATCCCTAACTACATGGATGTTTATGACTTTACACCGGTCCAATATCCAGCTGACGATGTGACGGCCGAGTGGCAGACCACCCACTTTAACTTCCATGATATTGATGAAAATGTCCTCAAGCTAGACGTTCTGGGACACGATGATCCGACCATGATTCGGAAGCTTCAGGACTTGTCTGGCATTGATCCTAATGACATTCCTATGGATGATGCTGGTGTCATGGCGCTCTTTTCTGGGACAGATATTCTGGGTGTGACTCAGGAGCAAATCGGCACGCCGACTGGTATGCTGGGGATTCCGGAGTTTGGGACCAACTTTGTACGGGGCATGGTTGACGAGACCCATCCGACGACATTTGCCGAGCTCTTACAGCTATCTGGTCTCTCTCATGGGACGGACGTTTGGCTGGGCAATGCTCAGGATTTGATCAAGCAAGGGATTGCGGACCTGTCCACTGTTATCGGTTGTCGGGATGACATCATGGTTTACCTCATGCACAAGGGCTTGGATCCTAAGATGGCCTTCACGATTATGGAGCGCGTGCGGAAGGGCCTCTGGCTGAAGATTTCTGAAGAAGAGCGTAACGGCTACATCGCAGCCATGAAGGAAAACAATGTGCCAGAATGGTACATCGAGTCCTGCGGAAAAATCAAGTACATGTTCCCCAAGGCCCATGCGGCAGCCTATGTTATGATGGCCTTGCGGGTAGCCTACTTCAAGGTGCATCATCCGATTTATTACTACTGTGCTTATTTCTCTATCCGGGCTAAGCCTTTGACATCAAGACCATGAGTGGCGGTCTTGATGCCGTCAAGCGCCGGATGAACGAAATCGCTGAAAAGCGCAAGAACAACGAAGCCTCTAATGTAGAAATTGACCTTTATACGACTCTGGAAATCGTCAATGAAATGCTGGAGCGGGGCTTCAAATTCGGAAAGCTGGATCTCTACAAGAGCCATGCAACTGAGTTTCTCATCGAAGGGGATACCCTTATCCCACCATTCTCTGCTATGGACGGTCTGGGTGACAACGTTGCCCGCCAAGTGGTCAGAGCGCGGGAAGAAGGCGAATTCCTTTCCAAGACAGAGCTCCGCAAACGGGGCGGCCTCTCAAGCACCCTAGTCGAAAAAATGGACGACATGGGCATCCTAGGCAATATGCCTGAGGATAACCAGTTGAGTCTGTTTGATGAGTTTTTCTAAAATAATTCAACAAAGTTTAAAGATGGACGAATTTTGTCCATCTTTTTTGTTTTTATTAAATAGTAAACATCTCATCAACAAGGTTATCTAATGGATAAGAAATGCAAAGCTATCCTCCTGACTCATTTTGAAAAATGTCTTTGCTCAGAAAGTTTTGGTAATGCTCGTTATGTCAGAAAAGTATTTGAGTTAGTTTTATATATTCAGGCGGAGCGACTGATGAAAGAAAGGATAGTATCAGCTCTAACTGATGCAGAGTTGAGCTATTTGTCTTACAGAGATTTTGAAAAAGCAATACACGATTTAGAGAAAAAAGAAAATAACTCAAAAATAATAGGATTTAGGGCAGATATATAGAATATTCATGTTATAATATAGGGAAAGAGGAGGTGAAAAATGATTGAATGGATTGTAGTTGATCGGTTTGGCAATCAAATCGCAGGACCATTTTTTGATAAAATAGCAGCAGAAAACGTTGCAAAAGCAATTCCTAATGCTACTATTATTCCAAAGCATTAATGGACCAAAGATTCTATGCTGATAAGATTTTTAGGAGATAATGATGAATGCCAATGAAAAAGAAATAAGGTTTGAAAGTAAAAAAGTATCAGAAATATTGAAATGGGATAGGCTAAGAATACCAAGTTATCAAAGACCTTATAAATGGAACAGAAAGCATATCCGTAATCTTTTTTATGATTTACAAGATGCTATGGAGAAAAAGGAATATCAAGTTGGCTCTGTTATTTTGCATGAGAATGACGGACACTTAGATATTGAAAGACACTTAGATATTGTAGATGGCCAGCAACGATTGGTTTCCATTTCGTTATTTCTTTATGCTTTAAATAGATATGATGAATTTAAAGGAGCAAAAAACTTACTTGAAGCTGACTTTGGAGAACTATCTTGCTATAATGCTTACGAAAATTTTAATGAATGGAAGAATTTAATCCAACTTGTAGGCGAGAAAGAAGCTGAACAGGTGTGTAGTTTTCTACTTGAAAATTGTTCTGTCTCGGTGATTACTATGCCACAGGAACGATTATCAGAGGCTTTTCAATTGTTTGATTCACAAAATAATCGTGGAAAATCTCTAGAACCTCACGATTTACTCAAAGCTTATCATCTTCGTAAGCAAGATTCAGAAGATGAAAAGATTGTTGAAAAGTGGGAACAGTTTGTGGAAGACAAAGATTTAAGCCTCAAAGAGTTATTTGATAAACATCTTTTTCGTATGAGACGTTGGTCTCGGGGAGAGACAGGACTAACAAATAAGCGTTATGGTTCTTATCTGCGTTTTACAGAGGATTTTATCGATGATTTTAAAGGCGTTGATTTAAATCAGAACTTTCCATACCTAGAATTGTATCGTCATGTTGAAGAGTTCCCTATGTCAATTACCATGCCTATCATTGATGGAAGTGAATTTTTTAAGTATATTGAATCTGCTCATGAAACTATTAAAAATCATAAAGATTTTTTAAATGAACAGTTAGGAATTTCTAATGAGTCAGAGGAGGAAGAAAAAAATTTAACTTACCCAGAAGGTATGTTGAAAATTTACAATAGCTCAAAGGGACGCTATCTCAAGTGCCAAAATATGTTCCTAAATATTTGTTCGCTTTTCGCAGAGAGATTTGGAAAAGAAGAGCTATCAAAGGAAATAGTAGAGACCTTATTTATTTGGTCTTATTACCTCCGTGTGAAATCTCGAGCGATATATGATGCAACAGTTGGAAACTATGCTGCTGGTGGAAGATTCAGACAAAAAGAGGTTCAAACTATTCCAACTTTTAGCCCATGCTGTAACTCCGAATGACTTCATGGTCAAGATAGATCGAGAATTATTTGAAAATTATACAGTGGAGCAGATTATAGAGGAGGAAAAAGAGAAATGGTAGAAACACATATAAGCTTATCAGTTAATCGTTTGTTAAATGAAGATAGCTATGCTATTCCTCTTTACCAGAGAAATTTTGCCTGGACTTATGATGAAATTGAGCAATTATTGAACGATGTAGCAGATGCTTTTCAAGAACAAAGAGAAAATTACTATATTGGAACATTAGTCGTTAATGAAGAGAATGGTCTTTTCAAAATCATAGATGGGCAACAGCGGACAACAGCCCTTAATTTGATTGCCTTGGCTTTGAAATATGAGTTTGGTTTTGATAGATTGAAAGCTGTCAATCTTACTTTCCCAGCTAGGAAGAAGTCAAATGAGAACATTCAAAAAGCTATTTACCAAGCAAAAAATTTCTGAAGACGATGAAAATGAACTCACTAGAGGTTACCGACATGCTCATGACGCATTGAAAAAAGTGCTAGAGGAGCGCCAATTTGACTCTCAATCTTTCTTTGAATATCTATTTGATAATGTCATTATTTTTCGTAGTATTCTTCCTAATGATTTAGATTTGAATCTCTATTTCGAACGATTTAATTCTCGAGGAGAACAACTAGAGGCCCATGAAATTCTTAAGGCGCAAATGATGGCTAAGTTTGGTGAAGATCAAGAAATGGCGCAAAAAAATTTTGCTAGAATTTGGGATGCCTGTGCAGAATTTGATAAGCCGGTATTAAAAAGCTTTTCAAATTCGAAGTAGACCAAATAATCCTGATGAAGAGGGGAGAAAATTTTTGGGAAAGAATATGCTAATTTCAAATTGCAAGAAGTATTTGATAAGATAGGAGTTGAAAAGTTAGAGACAAAAAGTTTACTAGAGGTTATTTCTGAGGACAAATCTGAGAGGGGGAGAGCAGTAAGTAAAGAGTCAGATATTTCAAACTATACAACTGTAATTGATTTTTCCAACGTTTTTGCTTCAAGTGTTTTTCATCATGGAAGGAAGTAATGAAACTACATTTGATGATAAAAAATTATTGAAAATTTTTGAAATTGAACGACGAGATAGAGAATGGGTCCAACAATTTGGGCAACTACTTCTGACTATGAAGCATATATTTGATACGCTTATCGTAAAAAATGTCCAATTAGAAAATGAAACCGAATGGCAAATCAAACGAGGTCAGTATGAGACATATCAACGAAATGAAAATGGAGGATGGAAATATGTTCGAATTAATTTTCAAAAAAATACTTTTGACAATTTAAACAAAAACATTATTCTCCTCCAATCCATGTTTGCTGTTACCTTCACTGCCAATCGAGATAGTCGTTGGTTATATGAGATCTTACAATTTCTCTGCAAGCATATTGAAGAGCTAAATGATCAAGAATTTGGTGCTCGTTTTAAGGATTTTCTTGAAAAAATGGCAGTGAGATATGCAGAAGAAAGATTGTTTACTGAGGATGGAAATATAAAGAAATACAAGGATATTCCTGTTTATACATTTAACTTTGTAGATTATGTTTTATGGAAAAATCGAGAAGAATTGAAGAAAGATTACGATGTTAAGTTTGAGGAATTCAAATTTGCTTATCGTCGTTCCATAGAGCATTGGTTTCCTCAGAATCCAAATGGCCAGGATGGAGAGTGCCAATTACCTGCTGAGTTTTTACATTCCTTTGGCAATCTTTGTATCATAACTGATAGTCAGAATTCTAGGTTTGGGAACTCTTATCCAGAAGCTAAATTGGAACAATGGGAAAGAGAAGGTATATTCCATCGTCAAAGCCTAAAATTACAGATGATGGCAGAAATAACAAAACAAAAGGATTCTGACTGGGGAGCGGATCAGATAAAAGAACTGGAAAACGAGATTTTACCTATGGTTAACGAATTTATAGGAAGTAAAAAGTAAGTTATAAGATTTATCGTAAATAGAGAATTTGAGAAGCCATTGTATATCTAACAGATTTACAACGGCTTTCTTTTTTGTTAAAATAGTCTATGGAAAGAAGGTGAGAGTATGTCAAAGACTAGTATGAGTATCCGCTTGGATAGTGAGGTCAAGGAGCAGGCTCAGCAGGTTTTCAATAGCTTGGGAATGGATATGACAACGGCTATCAATATTTTTCTTCGTCAAGCTATTCAGTACCAAGGGCTGCCCTTTGATGTCAGACTGGATGAAAGTCGGAAGCTGATGGAAGTATTGGCGGATTTAGATCAAAATCGGAATATGAGTCAGTCTTTTGTGAGTGTTTCAGACTTGATGGAGGATTTGCGTGCTTAAGATTCGTTATCATAAACAGTTTAAAAAAGATTTTAAGTTGGCTATGAAGCGTGGACTTAAGGCAAATTTGTTAGAAGAAGTCTTGGATTTTCTGATTCAGGAAAAAGAACTTCCTGCCAAATATCGAGATCATCAACTGACTGCATCCAAGCATTTTAAAGGAGTGCGTGAATGCCATATCCAGCCGGATTGGCTCTTGGTTTATAAAGTGGATAAGGAAGAATTGATTTTAAACTTGCTTAGGACAGGCAGTCATAGTGATTAGTTTTAATCTATTAATTGAGGATTTTGAAGACGCTAGCACGATTAGAAATTTATACCTTAGAATTATGTTTTAGAAAGGACTCTCTCATGAAACTTACCATTTCCGTACAGGATAAGCCTGCGCAAAAGGTGTTTGATTACCAGCTGGATCTTGATCCAGATACGATTTTGAAAATGACTGCCTTGATTTGCGGCACAGTGGCAGCGGTTAGCCTGCTGTCTCTGTTTAAAGAGAAATAACAAAAGAAAAGGAGAAGCAGCATGGTTCTGCCAAATTTTAAAGAAAACTTAGAAAAATACGCTAAATTATTGGTTGCCAATGGCATCAATGTGCAGCCGGGTCACACAGTGGCGCTCAATATTGATGTGGAGCAGCGTGAGCTGGCTCACTTGATTGTCAAGGAGGCCTATGCTCTGGGAGCTCACGAGGTCATCGTCCAGTGGGCGGATGATTTGACTACACGGGAGAAATTCCTCCATGCGCCAATGGAGCGCTTGGACAATGTCCCTGACTATAAGGTGGCGGAGATGAACTACCTTCTTGAAAAGAAAGCCAGCCGCTTGGGCGTTCGTTCATCTGATCCGGGGGCTTTGAACGGCGTGGATGCTGAGAAATTATCGTCTTCTGCTAAGGCTATGGGGATAGCCATGAAGCCGATGCGAATCGCAACCCAATCCAATAAAGTCAGCTGGACAGTCGCAGCAGCAGCCGGTACAGAGTGGGCTAAGAAGGTCTTTCCAAATGCAGCCAGCGATGAGGAAGCGGTAGACTTGCTCTGGGATCAGATTTTCAAGACCTGCCGTGTCTATGAGGATGATCCAGTAGCCGCTTGGCAGGCCCATGAAGAAAAACTCAGCTCAAAGGCTAAAGTTTTGAATGCAGAGCAATTCACTGCTCTGCACTACACAGCGCCGGGAACAGACTTGACATTGGGCTTGCCAAAGAACCACCACTGGGAGTCGGCTGGCAGTCTCAACGCTCAAGGCGAGTATTTCATTGCTAACATGCCAACAGAAGAGGTCTTTACAGCACCGGACTTCCGTCGAGCCGATGGCTATGTGACCAGCACTAAGCCCCTCAGCTACAATGGCAACATCATCGAAGGCATCAAGGTGACCTTCAAGGATGGACAGATTGTGGACATTACTGCCGAAAAGGGCGACCAGGTTATGAAAGATCTTGTCTTTGAAAAATGCTGGTGCGCGTGCTTTTAGGTGAATGTGCCTTGGTACCAGATCCCAGCCCGATTTCCCAGTCAGGCATTACTTTCTTCAATACACTTTTTGATGAAAATGCTTCTAACCACTTGGCTATTGGTGCGGCCTATGCGACCAGTGTGATTGGCGGAGAAAATTTCTCTGAAGAAGAGTTAGAAGCAGCGGGTCTCAACCGCTCGGATGTCCATGTGGACTTTATGGTTGGCTCAAATCAGATGGATATTGACGGTATCCGCGAAGATGGCAGCCGCGTAGCCATCTTCCGCAATGGAGACTGGGCAATCTAAGATTTCGAGCTGCCTTAAATGGCGCATTCCATAATGACAGCATCCACTTGCTTCTTGTGAAGCCTTGCTAGAAATATAGAAAGAAGGGGAATATATGATTGGTAGTATGTTTGTCGGTTTTATCATCGGCCTTATCGCCGGGGCTATTACCAGCCGTGGGGAGCGCATGGGCTGTATCGGAAAAATCCTCTTGGGTTGGTTTGGTTCCTTGATAGGTCAATTTCTCTTTGGCCATTGGGGACCAATGCTGGCTGATACAGCTATTGTTCCATCAGTGCTAGGAGCAGTTATCCTCTTGGCTATTTTCTGGAGACGTGATAGTTAGAATAGAAAAAATACCTAGATAGTTTCTATCTAGGTATTTTTCATAATGATATGCAAGTTATTTACTCAATCACCAACATGCCGTCCTTGACTGCGAATGGGTCTTTTTCGTTGATGCGGTCGTAGAACATGATGCCGTTGATATGGTCGATTTCATGCTGAACGACAATGGCGTTATAGCCCTTGAGTTTGATACGATGCTTTTGACCAACCTTGTCAAAGTAATCCACGGTGACTCGTGCATGACGAACTACGTAGCCCGGTACTTCTCGATCGACTGATAGGCAGCCTTCACCATCAGCTAAGGCTGCATCCTGAACGGAATGGGCTACAATCTTAGGATTGTACATCAGCGTTTGCAGGCTATAAGCTTCCTTAGGCGGATTGCCCTCTTCGTCGTCAGGGTTGGGAACTAAAACAGCGATGAGCCGTTTGGAAATATCCAGCTGGGGAGCAGCTAGACCAACACCGCCGCGCAGCCCCATTTTTTCTGCCATGACTGGGTCTTGGGAATGCTTGAGAAATTGCATCATCTTCTCGCCCAGAATGATTTCTTGATCTGATAGAGGGAAGCTGACTTCCTCAGCGATAGCGCGCAGGGTCGGATTGCCCTCGCGGATAATGTCCTTCATATCAATTAAATGGGCTGGTTTGGTTAATCGTTCAATAACAGATGTTTTTTCACTCACAGACATGATTCTCTCCTTTTTCTATCCTTCATCATAACATAAAACCTGCAAGAAATAAAGGCGGGAGCGGTTTTGACTGGCTGGGGGTGCCTGCTTTTGAATGGAGCAACAGCGACCCATAATATTCCTGACAAAGAAATTGCGTCTTGGCCCAAAAAACTGTATGATAGAGGTAGTGTGAATTTTAAAGGAAAATAGAATGAAAAAATTGATGGAAAAGGTGAGTATCCTCTCGCTTTCTTTGATTCTGACTACGGCTTTCGATTTCCAGTGCCCAGTCGGCCATGTTTGCTTTTTATAAAGGGATTCCAGAAAGTTGGGTAGAACTTCTGGTTTCTTTGCCTTCGGCTGGGATTATGCTGATGTTGCTGTTTAATAGAGTCATTGAGAAATACCTGACAGAGCGTCAGATGATTGTGAGTGGGCTTCTGATTTTTTCACTTTGCGGGCTTCTTCCTCTACTTAGTCAGTCTTACTGGCTTATGTTTGCCTCTCGGCTTGTATTTGGGATGGGAATCGGTCTGCTCAATGCCAAGGCTATCTCGATTGTTAGCGAGCGCTACAAGGGACAGGAACGCGTTCGGCTTTTAGGACTGAGGGGATCAGCAGAAGTAGTCGGGACAGCTTTCTTGACTTTTGGCGTCAGTCTACTTCTTCCTCTCGGCTGGCAGGCTGCCTTTCTCGTCTATACCTTTGGACTGGTGGTTTTAGCGCTTTATCTGCTTTTTGTCCCTTATGACAAGGTCTCTGAAAAGCAGCAAGAGCAGTCTGAATTGACTCCTAAGCTAAGCCAGCAGGATTGGCAACTGAGTTTGGTTTTTGCCTTTGTAGCGGGGGTTATTGTACTGACTTATATTGCCATCAATGTGCGGGTGCCGGGGATTGTAGAGAAGTCTGGCATGGGGACAGCCCAAACTGCAGGCGTGATTCTTTCCTTGATGCAGTTGATTGGGATTGCAGCGGGTATCAGCTTTGCTAGTTTGACCCGTCTTTTTAGAGATAAATTGCTGATGCTTTCTGGTCTGGTTTTTGGACTGACACAGATTGTTATTGGCTTCTCACCAAATCTCTTGTCACTCAGCATGGCTACTATTAGCGCCGGTTTTGTCTATAGTGTCGGTCTGACGACCATTTTTTACACCCTGTCCGAGCGCATTTCCTCCCACCTCCTCAATCAAGCCACTTCTATCGTGATTTTAGGCTGCAGTATCGGAGCAACGGCCACTACATTTGTCCTCAGCTTCATTGGGAGATTCTCTAACGCTCCATCCTTTATCTTCAGCGTTTTGGGTCTGACTATGATCCTGACCTCTCTCTTTGTTCTACGATTTAGCAAAGAAAAGAGCGGACTAGCTCCAAGAATCTAGGAGGTTATACCATGCGTCTGGATAAATTTTTAGCAGAAAATGGTCTGGGCTCACGCGCCCAGGTTAAGCAGCTCCTAAAGAAAGGGCTGGTTTTGGTCAATGGCAGAGCAGAGAAATCACCTAAGATCCAGATTGATGAGACAGCAGATGAGATTGTCGTGTCTGGTCAAAGGCTGACCTATGAAAAATTCGTTTACTACCTTCTCAACAAGCCGCAGGGAGTCATTTCGGCGACAGAGGATGACCGTCATAAGACGGTTCTGGACTTGCTGGACGAGACTGCCCGTCAGAAAGAAGTCTTTCCTGTCGGCCGCTTGGATATTGATACCCACGGCCTGCTCCTTCTGACCAATAATGGCAAGCTAGCCCATGCCATGCTGTCACCCAAAAAGCACGTAGAAAAAATCTACCGAGCTCAAGTGGCAGGCCTGATGAACCAAGCAGATGAGGAGCGTTTTGCTGCAGGAATAGAACTGAAAGACTTCACCTGCCAGACAGCTCAGCTCAAGATTTAGAGCTGGACGAGGTAAAAGAGACTTCTCTCGTAGAAATTACCTTAGCTGAGGGCAAGTTCCACCAGGTCAAGCGTATGGTGGCAGCCTGCGGAAAAGAAGTCAAGGATCTTCAGCGCCTCACGATGGGACCCCTACAGTTGGATCCTGCATTGGTTCTTGGAGAATGGCGGAGGCTGACTGAGCAAGAAATGCAGTCTTTGGCAATCTTCGGCGTTGAATTGTAAATGAAAGAGCCTGAATGTCTTATCCAAGAGAGATAAAACAGAATCATTTGACAAAGGTAGACCTTCTTGGTAGAATAAGTATGTCGTAAAGACAAATAACTTCTTCTTGGTTGCAGGCCATGCCAAACCTGCCACTCGGATGAAGCGTAAAGAAAAGGAGTATATCATGGCAATCTCAAAAGAGAAAAAAAATGAAATCATTGCACAATACGCACGTCACGAAGGTGACACTGGTTCAGTAGAGGTACAAGTTGCTGTCCTTACTTGGGAAATCAACCACCTCAACGACCACATCAAACAACATAAAAAAGACCACGCTACTTACCGTGGTTTGATGAAGAAAATCGGTCGCCGTCGTAACCTCTTGGCTTACCTTCGTAAAAACGACGTTAACCGTTACCGTGAGTTGATTAACTCTCTTGGACTTCGTCGCTAATCTTGCGTCTAAAACGTTTCTATACTTCGTTGACTTCGCCTCGATGTACCATTAGTACAATCTTCGCCTCGTCGCCTAGTTTATAAACGTTTTATCCAGCAAGAATCATGATGCTAAGGGCGTCAAAAATCCGTATGAAAATAGGGAAACGACACCGTGTTCGATGAACACAAGGAGTTTCATCTTTTTCACTAGGATTTTAGCCCGAGCTCAAAATAGCTCTCTGACTTCAGGGGGCTTTTTTGTTTTATTAACTCACTTAGGCCATGTTCAATTGAATAGACAAGGTTGAAGCTGCTCTACAAAAGAGTAGCTTTTCTTTTTCACTAAGATCTTAGTCCGAGCACAAATCACCCCCTCTGGATTCAGAGGGCTTTTCCTTAGTCTTGCTTCTAACACAGACAGACTCTTTTAGTGGTCCAAAAAAAGCTCTTCTATGATGCTAGAAGAGCTTTATCTATCAGTGAATTTACTCTTTCAAGAATTTTTGGATGGCAGGAGCAGCAGTGATAGCAAATCTTTCGTCGATACGGTGCTCTCCACCTTCTACTGTGACTAGCTCTGCATTTGGAATGGTCTGGCTGGCTTCGACCGCATATTGGTAGGGCACGACTGCATCATCAGTTCCGTGGATAATGAGGGTTGGAGCTGTAATGTTGGCCTGCTCTGCTTGGATGTCAATGTCTAAGGCATCGATTAGGTAAATCTTGCCCAGAGTGGTATTGTGGTGTGTCAGGCTGTCTGGAAGTTGATCGAAGTCGGGACTTCCAAGCTCGCGGTAGGTTTCCTTGGCATCGTCAAAAAGAACGAAAGCTGGAAAGATGAGCAAGAGTTTGTGTACGCGGTCCGGATAAGTAGCAGCATAGAGACTGGCAACGACACCACCTTGGCTAGCACCGAATAAGCTCATTTTGCTCTTATCTACAAAGGTCTCAGAACTCAGCTTTTCCATGACTTGAGTCAAGTCTGTGAGTTCGGTCTTGACCGACATATTCAGCATATCTTGTCCACCACTTTTCGATTGGCGGCTGCCACCGTAGAAATCAAAGCTGTAAACCAGATAACCTTGCTTTGCCAGCAGCTGGCTGTACATTTCATATTGCTCAAGGGTATTGTTCAATCCATGCGCGATAACAATAGTCGGCAATTTTTTACTCTTGTAGTCACGAGGAGCAGTAATCTTTCCGTAGAGTTGCTTGTCATCGTATGAAATACTGTACTCTTCAGACACGATGTCTTCTGTCGGAGTTGGTTGCTTGTCGCTCTTCTCGCTAGAACTTGTCTGAGTGGTTTCTGGCGTAGAAGGGGTAGGATTTGGTTTGGTCTGGGAGTGCCAGAAGAAAAGACCTAGTCCAGCCAAGCACAAGGCTGCTAAGAAAACCCAAATATACTTCATAGTTCTCTCCTTTCAGTATTTGTAGTATTATAGCGGAAATGAAACTGTTTTACAAGGAGAGAGATTTCTTGTTTTTGATTTTTCTGGATTTCATACAAGAAAATCTAATTCAGTCATCTAAGCGAGATTCCGATAACCTTGAGTTTTTTAGAAAATCTTGCTAGACTGTAGCTACTAAGATAAAAACACAGTTCTGGTTGGTAGTCCAGACGCAAAAAATCCATTTTTTGTCAGTAACCTTCCTCCTTGGTTGTCCATTCTTAGGAATTTTTAAAGGAGGGGCTGTCATGGATAAGATTTCAATGACGCTGACAGTTTATTTTGAAGAGGGATTTTGGCACGGTCTTTTCAAGCAGGAACATGCTCAATCTTATAGAGTTTGCCGAGTCACCTTTGGTGCAGAGCCTAGTATGCAGGAATTGTTGGATTTTCTAAACCGTTATTATCATCGGTTGCAGTTTAGTCCTAGCATCAGGGTTAAGGAGAAGACTAAGTTGGTCAGTCCTAAACGCCTGCAGAGACAGGCTAAAAAGGAGCAGATGGCTTCACGTTCTTCAAAGTCTCGGGAAGCGCTGAAGCTGCAATTTGAAGAGCAAAAGAAAATCGCTCGAGTCAAGCGCAAGCAGCAGAAAGAACTGGCTAAGCAAAGGAAATTCGAACTCAAACAGCAAAAAAACGGTTGGAAAAAGCACAAGGGGCATTGAGCCTGGTTTTTCTTATTTATATGAGAAAGTCTTCCGATGGGAGGCTTTTTTGTTTGTCAGGAAATCGGTGAGTTGCTTGAAAAGCGAAGTGATTTCTCCAAGTCGTTTTATTTGACAGATGTAACAAAAGAGATTACAATATAATCATAAAAATAAAAAAATTACAAGAGTAGTTTTAAAAAGGAGAGTTTATGATTGAAATTACATATTTGGATGCTGTCAAGCAGGAGCGGAAGATGACCTTTGAGTCTTATCAGGAGTTTGAGCAGTCCCAGCAGGCCTGCTTGATTGGAGTGGCAGATTATTACCCAGTTAAAAAATTGACTTATAAAGGCCATGATTTGAACTACCAGGGTACTTACGGCGATGTCTTCTTTTTCCTGATGAAGCAGGATTTGACAAAGTTTGACTAAGAATAAAGGAGAAAAATAATGGTAAAAGCAATCACAGATGCAACATTTGAGCAAGAAACAAAAGATGGATTAGTGCTCATTGACTTTTGGGCCACTTGGTGCGGGCCATGTCGCATGCAGGGTCCAATCCTTGACAAGCTCTCAGAGGAACTTTCCGAAGATGAGCTCAAGATTGTCAAGATGGATGTGGATGAAAATCCAGCTACAGCACGCGCTTTTGGCATCATGTCTATCCCGACCTTGCTCTTTAAAAAAGACGGTCAGGTCGTCAAGCAGGTAGCGGGTGTTCATACTGCCCAGCAGATTAAAGCTATTGTGGCAGAATTGGGATAAGGTGAGTGGAAGATTAAATTAGACCTATTTAAAATTGAGACTGCTCTGGTTATAGAGTGGTCTTTTTCATTGCGATTGTAACAATAAGAAGTCAATTTAAAAAATTTGTTCAAAAATTCACATTTTAAGGTATAATAAGTAGAAGTATTTTTTCCAATGGGTCTCGTTAGGGAGCCGGGTTATTTAAAACATGATGGGAATGTGGTAATGTTAATGATTGAGTTGCTAAAACATCTTTTATTTGTTTTTATGATTTTTACACCATTTGTTGCCCCAGCTGTTTTTTGTTTCTTTGTGGGGTGGATGATTCCTAGAGAGCAGATAACGCAAAAAAGAATCATACTAGTATTAGCCTTGTTGATCCCTGTTTTGCTTTTAATTTCGTATTTTGCCCCTCAGATACTAGGTCTGGTTTTTTGGAGTCTGATTTGGTTTTTCATCGGGCTATTGCGAATGAAGAATTATACTAAGTCACAGTACTGGACAAGATGGCTTATATTTATCGCTTGTTTTAGTGCCTACATTTTACTTTATTTCCATTTTTTTGGGTCTCTTAATTTTTATTAAACTATTTAAAAATCAGCTTGAAGCAAATCTTCAAGCTGATTTTGTTTATTCTTTATTCCCCCAACTCTTCGCTGTAGGTGATAATCTGATCAACTGTGTCAGACAAGAATTGGATGGTATCACGGAGTGGTTTGTCTGTTGAGATATCCGCTCCGATAATCATAGCAGACTCAAGCGGAGTCTTGCTGCCGCCGGATTTGAGTAGTTCTAGCCAGTCGCGGGCGCCATTTTCGTCATTTTTCAGATGGAGATAACCGGCTGTCGAGATAACTAGTCCAGCTGAGTAGGTGTAGCTATATAAGCCCATGTAGTAGTGGGCTTGACGCATCCAGGTCAGGACAGCATCGTCGTCAATCTCAACGGCATCGCCCCAGAATTCTGTCAAAACTTCTTTCATGATAGCGTTGAGTTTGCTTGCACCGAAGGTTCCGCCTTCTTCAATCAAAGTATAGACCTTGCGTTGGAAGGCAGCTTCCAGCAAGTGAGTAATGAAGTTGTGGAAGTAAGTATCCGTCAGACGGTGAGCCAGGGCAAAGCGTTTCTGGCGTGGGTTATCAAATTGGTGCTCCAGATAATCACTGAGCAGGAGCTCATTAAAGGTAGATGGTGCTTCCACATAGTAGGTGGACATGTGGGCATTGAAATAGCTTTGGTGATTGTCAGAGAAGATAAACTGACCAGAGTGGCCAATCTCGTGAATCAGAGTATAGACATCGCTCATGCGACCAGTCCAGCTCATGAGGACGTAAGGGTGGACCCGATAAGGATCAGCAGCATAGCCTCCAGAGTCCTTTCCGGCATTGGCCGCAAAGTCGACCCAGCGTTCTTCCTTATAGCGGGCAACTTCTTGACAATACTCTTGTCCGAGAGGCTCGACTGACTTCATGACGAGGTCATAGGCATCATCAATACTGACTTCGGGATTGAGCTCGCTGTCCAAGTCCAGCTTCCAGTCAGCAAAGGTCATTTTTTCAAGTCCGTTTACCTTAGCGACATGCTTGAGGTATTTCTGAGCTACTGGGGCAAATTCGCTCATAATCAAGTCAATCTGCCGGTCAAACATAGAGCGATCAACTTCTTGCTCTGCCAGTAAGTAGTCAAAGACAGAGTCATAGCCTTTCATGTCAGCCAGCAGTTTTTCAGACTTGACCTGAGCCAGATAGGCAGCTGCAGCAGTATTTTGATGCTGACGAAGGCCTTCAGAGAAAGAGCGGAAAGATTTTTCGCGGATTTCTGCATTTTCATGGTTTTGATAGAAATTCTCATAGGTGACAAAGCTGTTTTTGTAAACTTTGCCGTCCACTTCAAAGTCAGCCATAGCAAAGTCGCCGGCTCGCATCTTGGTGTAAATATCCTGTGGACTGTAGAAGACTTCGCCTAGATTGGTCAAGGCTTTTTCGACATCCGCTCCCAGATAGTGGGCTTTTTTGATTTTCGCTTGTCGAATGGCTGAAGTCAAATGGGGCTCTTGGCCTAGTCTCTCCAAGACAGCCTCGTCTGCGCCGACCAGGGCGTCGTCAAAGAAGCTGAGTGCGACATTGGCCTCGGTTTCAAACTCCATGGCTGCTTGGGCAATCTGCGCAAGCTCTCGTCGCCAAAGTCAGTGGTCTGTGGCATAAAGCCGTAGTTGCCAATGTGACTGATTTGGATATAAATCTGCTCTAACTCAGCAAATGCCCGTTCAAAATCTTCGAAAGTGCTGAGCTTGCCTTGGTAATTACGGACGAATTTCTGGATGTCCTCTCTGGCCTTTTCGATGGCCCGCAGGAAGTCCTCCTGGTCTTGGTAAAGGGCTGTTAGGTCCCAGAGTTCATTTTCTGGAAATTCAGAACGATGTTTTTGTTCCATAGTCTACTCCTTTTGTCGTATATAGAAATAGTATAGCAAAAAATCCCCCAAAATGTCTTTGGGGGAGAAGGATAAGTCAGTAATTTTTAGCTGTTTATCAGATCGAGGATAAAAGTCAATGTTTCTTTGCTGCAATCCTTTTAAAAAGCAGTAAATAAGACAAGAATACGAAGATAACCAGGCCTAATAGCAGGGTGAAGACGTTTTGAGTTCCTTTTGTCATATTGGGAGCTTGATTAGCGATGACGGCCGTTACTGCGGTACCTATAGCACCCGCAAAGGTCTGGGCCAGTTGAAACAGCGCAGTCGTATCTGCGGTTTTTTTCTTTATCAACTTGAGTCGTCGCTAGAGCAAGTGTGTTATTGAAGGCCATGTTTCGCCCCAAGGTAAAGCAAATATAAATCGCAATAACAGCTGTTAAGGTGAGTTCTTTTGTAAAGATAAGGAGCAAGAGTACAGCAAGGAAAAGAAGAAAATTTCCTGTAAAAAGGGTTGGTTTCGGGCCTTTTGTATCATAGAGTTTACCAAAGAGAGGAGAGAGGAAGGCTCCGAGCATGGTTCCTGGAAGCAGTGCGAAGCCTGCCTGAGCGGTTGAAATGTCTTTTTCTATTACCAGGAAGTTGGGAATCAGAAAATTAGCCGATAGGTTGATAAACTGAAAAATAAAGAAGGGTAAAATAGCCAATAAGACCGTTGGTTGCTTTAAAATACGAATATCTAAGAAGGGATGATCAATTTTCAAGCTCCGATAGATAAAGAAAGCTAGTGGCACTACGCAAAGAACAAGATAGAGCCACTCGATATGTCCTTCTTCTAAGCTGGAGATGGCTACAATGGCAAAGACGAGTGAGCTTGCTAAGAGGAGAAATGAGAGGAGATCGAAGGCGCGTTTCCTAGACTTCTCGGAATTTCTTAAAAAGAAAAAGCCAAGAATAAAGGAAATGATTGGGACAGGAAGAATAAGGTATAAATCATATGCCAGTCAAAACGACTAATCATAAAACCACCGTAAGTCGGCCCAATTGCTGGTGCTAGGCTAACCACCATCCCAGACAAGCCCATGTAGGTTCCAATTTTTTGCTTAGGAACACGCTCAACAATCAAGTTAAAGAGCAAAGGAATGGCTAATCCAGTAGCTCCTCCTTGCAGGATTCTCCCTATCATCAAGATGGGAAAGCTTGATGCCAACATGGCAATCAGAGTTCCCAAGCAAAAGTTGGCCAAAGCGGTAAAGAGGATGGTTCTTTCTTTCCAATTGTGGGCTAAGGTTGCTCCTAAAGTAATCGTAATGGCCACTGCTAACAAATACCCTGTTGTAATCCATTGCAGCGTTCCCAATCCTAACCCAAAGACCTTGCTTAGATGCGGGAAGGTTACATTCATACTGGTTTCGGATAAGATGCCTGCAAAGCTGACTAAGGCTGTCGCAAGGAGCGAGAAAAAATCTTTCTTTTCAACTGTTTGATGATCTGGCACGATTATCTCCTTTACATGTTTGAAATGAGTCACTGTATTTATTATAAAGCAAGAAGTTCTCTTTGAAAAGTGAATAGTGGCTATAGCACCATCCTATTTGATGAATCGAAAGGGAAAAAACGAACTCTGACAGCCAACTATAATCAGCTATAGAAAAGAAAAATAGATTTTCAGTACTTTTATAGAAAAAAGCCATTTCCAGCCTTTTTCTTTTGCCTGAAATTGTGGTAAAATAAGGTCTGTACGTGCTTGATACAAAGATGAGGATATAATAAGCTGCTAAGACCATGATATTAAAGTCAAAGTGCTAACTGAACACGTCCTATGAGTTGCTCAAGGGCTTAATATCTTGATGAACTGAATACGACCTAAAAGCTGTGTAAAAAAGATAAACTGTCTTGTCTTCATCGAAGACTTCACCAGTTTCCTATTTTTACTTTGCTTTTGACGGTCTTAATATCTTGATCTTTGTAGCCAAGGCGTATGAAAAATTTTGAGCATGTGCTCGGCAAGGAGTCTTTATGACAAAACAAGTTTTTAAACCGTTTTTGCAGGTCGTGAGTTGGTTGTTGAAACCGGTCAGGTTGCAAAGCAAGCAAATGGCAGCGCCGTTGTTCGATATGGAGAAAGTACCGTTTTAACTGCGGCTACTATGTCCAAAAAGATGGCTACTGGTGACTTTTTCCCATTGCAGGTCAACTATGAGGAAAAAATGTATGCGGCTGGAAAATACCCTGGTGGCTTTAACAAGCGTGAAGGTCGTCCATCGACAGATGCGACTTTGACTGCCCGCTTGATTGACCGTCCGATTCGTCCTATGTTTGCGGAAGGCTTCCGCAATGAAGTTCAGGTTATCAATACTGTTCTTTCTTATGACGAAGATGCTTCGCCTCAAATGGCAGCGATGTTCGGTAGCTCTCTGGCTCTTTCTATCTCAGATATTCCTTTTAACGGCCCTATCGCAGGAGTTCAAGTCGGCTATGTAGACGGTGAATTCATCATCAACCCTAGCAAGGAACAAAAAGAAGTTTCACTTTTGGAACTGACAGTGGCTGGTACCAAAGATGCTATCAACATGGTAGAGTCTGGAGCTAAGGAGCTGTCTGAAGATGTCATGCTGGAAGCTCTTCTCAAAGGGCACGAAGCGGTCAAAGAATTGATTGCCTTCCAAGAAGAAATCGTAGCGACAGTCGGCAAGGAAAAAGCAGAAGTAGAATTGCTGCATGTTGATGAAGAGCTGCAGGCAGAGATTGTCGCAGCCTACAACAGCGACTTGCAAAAGGCTGTTCAGGTAGAAGAAAAGCTAGCGCGCGAAGCCGCAACCCAGGCTGTCAAAGATCAAGTCACAGCAGTTTATGAAGAGAAATACGCGGACCATGAAGAATTCGACCGTATCATGCGTGATGTGGCTGAAATCTTGGAGCAAATGGAGCATGCAGAAGTGCGACGTTTGATTACCGAAGATAAGGTCCGTCCTGATGGTCGTAAGGTTGATGAAATCCGTCCGCTGGATGTGGAAGTGGATTACCTGCCGCGCGTGCATGGTTCTGGTCTCTTTACTCGTGGGCAAACCCAGGCCTTGTCTGTCCTGACCCTGGCACCAATGGGGGAAACGCAAATCGTGGATGGCTTGGATCCAGAATACAAGAAACGCTTCATGCACCACTATAATTTCCCGCAATACTCTGTCGGTGAGACAGGTCGTTATGGGGCTCCTGGCCGTCGTGAAATCGGCCACGGTGCTCTTGGGGAACGTGCCTTGGAGCAAGTCTTGCCTAGCTTGGAAGAGTTTCCTTACGCTATCCGTCTGGTAGCAGAAGTCTTGGAGTCAAACGGTTCTTCCTCCCAAGCCTCTATCTGTGCGGGCACTTTGGCTCTCATGGCCGGTGGTGTTCCGATTAAGGCGCCGGTTGCCGGAATTGCCATGGGCTTGATTTCAGATGGCAGCAACTACACGGTTCTGACGGACATTCAAGGTTTGGAAGACCATTTTGGTGATATGGACTTTAAGGTAGCTGGTACTCGCGAAGGGATTACAGCCCTGCAGATGGATATCAAGATTGAAGGAATTACAGCCGAGATCCTGACAGAAGCTCTGGCTCAGGCTAAGAAAGCCCGTTTTGAAATCCTAGATTTGATTGAAGCGACGATTCCGGCTCCACGTCCTGAGTTGGCTCCAACTGCTCCGAAAATCGACACTATCAAGATTGATGTGGACAAGATTAAGATTGTCATCGGAAAAGGCGGGGAAACCATCGACAAGATTATCGCTGAGACTGGTGTTAAGATTGATATTGATGAAGAGGGCAATGTATCCATCTACTCCAGCGACCAAGATGCGATTAATCGTGCCAAGGAAATCATTGCTGGCTTGGTCCGCGAAGCAAAAGTGGACGAAGTTTACCATGCCAAGGTTGTTCGGATTGAGAAATTCGGTGCTTTTGTCAATCTCTTTGACAAGACGGATGCTCTGGTTCACATTTCAGAATTGGCTTGGACTCGGACTAACAACGTCGAAGATGTCGTGCAAATCGGTGATGAAGTAGATGTCAAGGTGATTAAGATTGATGCCAAAGGCCGGGTAGATGCTTCCATGAAAGTATTGCTGCCGCGTCCACCAAAGTCTGATAAGCCAAAACATCATCATGACAAGGGACATCATCCGCACAAGGAGCACAAAGGTCATAAAGACCATCAAGAAAGCCCTAAAACAGAAGAATAAGAGGTCGCTTATCCCTGTAGACCTCATTAAAAATCGGCAGAGGCGAGCCTAGTTCTCGTCTCTCCTTGTTTAGAGAAGGAAGGAGGCTAGCATGGGTTGGTGGAAGGAATCCATTGATATCGTAAAGGAAAATGACCCGGCGGCACGAACGTCGCTGGAAGTTTTGCTAACCTATCCAGGCATCAAAGCTTTGGCGGCCCACCGCCTCTCGCATTTTTTGTGGCGGCACGGCTTCAAGCTGTTAGCGCGCATGCACAGTCAATTCTGGCGTTTCTGGACCCAGATTGAGATTCATCCTGGCGCTCAGATTGAGTCAGGTGTCTTCATTGACCATGGCAGTGGCCTGGTGATTGGAGAAACGGCCATTGTGGAGAAGGGGGCCATGCTTTACCACGGCGTGACCCTAGGCGGTACGGAAAGGATACAGGCAAACGCCATCCGACCGTCCGTCGAGGTGCCTTGGTCTCTGCCCATGCTCAAGTCATTGGACCAATTGAGATTGGTGAAAAAGCCAAGGTCGGAGCTGGTGCAGTTGTTGTAGCTGATGTTCCAAGTGATGTGACGGTGGTTGGCGTACCAGCCAAGATTGTCCGTGTTCACGGTGAGAAAGACGAGCCAACCATTCACGAGGTAGAGGAGAAACGGGAATACTATCTAGACAAGCTAGAGCATGCCCGTGAAGCCAGCCACCATTCGTCAAGTCTGTAGAAAAGGTTAGCAAAGTTATCTAAGTAAAATATGACAGGAGGAACCGACATGTCAGATTTATCAGATGCTATTTTGAACCAGGTGATCCTCGAGCTGAAAGAAGGCTTAGACGGTAACGCCAAGGAGCGTTTTACAAAACTGCCCCCTAGCCACCAGCGCGAATGGGCTCGCTATATCAGTGAAGCCAAAAAAGATGAGACCAAGCTGCGCCGCATAGAAAAGATGAAGGCGGATTTGCTGAAGCCTTAAAGAAAGAGAACTTATGCTATTAGAGGAATTTGAAGATGTAGCAGCAGTCATTGAGCCAACTGAAAAGCCAGTACATAACAAGGGTGAGGTATGCCAAACCATCATCCTGTCCTTTAACGGGGAAATTCTGAAACGTTTGATTGGGTCAGAAGAAGTCTATCCAGGAGGCTATTTGAAAAGCATAAACGGACAGCATCCATGGTATATTTACCGCCAAGGTCCTAGCAAGCTAGCGGTTATGTTGGCTCCGATTGGGGCTCCCATGATAGTTGGTCAGCTGGAGGAGTTGGCGGCCAGAGGCTTCAAGAATTTCATCATTCTAGGTTCCTGTGGCGTTTTGGATAGCTCAATTGAGGCTGATAAAATCATCCTGCCTGCGGCCGCTTTGCGAGACGAAGGGACTAGCTATCACTATGCCCCACCGGGTGATGAAGTCGCCTATGACGAGTCTCTGCTAATCGAGCTGGAAGCCATCTTTGACAAGCACGATATCGAGCATATCCGCACCAAGTCTTGGACGACTGATGCCTTTTATCGGGAAACGCCTGATAAGGTCAAGCGTCGCTTGGCTGCTGGAGCCAAAGTGGTGGATATGGAAGCTTCAGCTATCATGGCTTGGAGTCAATTTCGCAAGAGCAAGGTCTATCAATTCTTCTACACAGCTGACTATGTGGATCATCATAACCGAACCTGGGATGCCCGCCATGAAGAACGGACAGCTGATGCCATGACTTTTTTCACTATCGCTTTGACAATAGCAAAGGAAATAGAAAGGAACTGAGCAGAACTAGAAAGGAAACTACAAGAATGGCAGTATATTTTTACGGCTGTATCACCATGGATGGCTACTTGGCAGACAGCCAGCACAGGATAGACTGGCTGCATCAGCTTGGTCCTGTAGAGGATACAGGCTATGATGACTTTTACAGGCAAATGGATATCACCATCATGGGCAAGCGGACCTTTGAGGAAATCCAAGATTTGCAAGATGTAGAAAGTTTTTATCAAGCTACGGAAAACTATGTCTTTACGCATGATAGGCACCTGCCTGTCAGCAATTACCAGCCAGTAGCTGGGGATGTGGTGGACTTTGTTCACCAGATTGACAAAGGCAAAAATGTCTTTGTGATTGGTGGTAATTCCTTGGTAGGACCGCTCTTGGATGCGGATCTTTTCGACCACCTCGTTATTCAGATAGCGCCCCTTATCCTAGGAAAGGGGGTTCCCCTCTTTACCCAAGAGGAAGGGCAGCGCTTTTACCAACTGGATAGCCTCAGACAATTTGGCCCTTTTGCAGAGCTGGTTTTCAGCCGAAAAAGTCAGAAATAGAGAAGGGAGTGGACCGCATGATTAAAATTTACGACACCATGACCCGCAGCCTACGTGAATTTGTGCCTATTGAAGAGGGCAAGGTTCGCATGTATGTCTGCGGTCCGACAGTTTATAACTATATCCATGTCGGTAATGCCCGCTCAACAGTAGCTTTTGACACGGTTCGTCGCTATTTTGAGTATAGGGGATTTGAGGTCAACTATATTTCCAATTTTACAGATGTAGATGATAAGATTATCAATCGCGCCAAGGAAGAAGGCATCACACCAAAAGAAGTGGCTGATAAGTACATCGCAGCTTTTCGTGCTGACGTTGAGCAGCTGGGTGTCAAGCCCGCTACCCAACATCCGCGTGTGATTGACTTTATGGAGGCAATCATTGACTTTGTGCAGACTTTGGTAGACAAGGGCTACGCCTATGAGTCAGAAGGCGATGTCTACTTCCGTGTCGAAAAGTCTCACAATTATGCCAAACTAGCTAACAAAACTTTGGCAGACTTGGAGTTGGGTGCTTCTGGTCGGACAGATGAGGAGACCGCTCGCAAGGAAAATCCGGTAGATTTTGCTCTCTGGAAGGCCGCTAAGCCGGGCGAGATTTCCTGGGACAGTCCTTGGGGAGCAGGTCGTCCGGGCTGGCACATCGAGTGCTCGGTCATGTCAACGGAGATTTTGGGCGATACTATTGATATCCACGGTGGAGGAGCAGACTTGGAGTTTCCTCACCATACCAATGAAATCGCCCAGTCAGAAGCCAAGACCGGTCAGACTTTTGCCAACTACTGGATGCACAATGGCTTTGTCAACATCGACGATGTTAAGATGTCCAAATCTCTAGGCAATTTTATCACCGTTCACGATGCCCTCAAGACCATTGATGGTCAGTGCTGCGTTTCTTCTTTGCGACCCAGCATTATCGCAAGCCGATTAATTTCACGGAAAAAGCCGTTCATGATGCAGCGACCAATCTTAAGTATTTGAAGAATACCTATGAGCAGCCTTTTACTGGTCAAGCAGACTCTGCTCAGCTTCAGGTCTTTCTAGACAAGTTCACCGCTGCAATGGACGAAGATTTCAATGCGGCTAACGGCATCACAGTTGTTTTTGAGCTAGCCAAGTGGATCAACTCTGACAACTACACCACTGAAGTCAAGGAAGCCTTTGCCAAACTCTTAGAAGTTTTTGGTATCGTCTTTGTAGAAGAAGTCTTGGATGCGGACATTGAGCGCTTGATTGAGGAACGCCAAGAAGCGCGTGCTAATCGAGACTTTGCGACTGCAGACCGTATTCGGGATGAACTGGCCGCTCAGGGCATCAAGCTTTTGGATACTAAGGACGGAGTGAGGTGGACACGTGACTGATGTCAACCTGATTAACGGCATTGCCCTCGCCTTTGAGGGAGATGCTGTATACTCCATGTATATCCGGAGGCACCTGATTTTTCAAGGTCTGACCAAGCCCAATCAGCTGCACAGGGGAAGCGACCAAGTACGTTTCTGCCAAGGCTCAGGCCAATCTTATCTCTCTCATGCTGGAAGATGGGATTCTGACGGAAAAGGAAGAGGATATTTACAAGCGTGGCCGCAATGCCAACAGCCACACCAAGGCTAAGAATACGGACATCGTCACCTACCGTATGTCTACTGGCTTTGAGGCTGTCATGGGCTACCTGCATATGACCGAATCTATTGAGCGACTGGAAGAGCTGATTGACTGGTGTATTCGGAAGATAGAGGCTTCGTTCTGATTTTGAAAGGAAGTAGTTTATGAGTGCTTTCTTACAATTTGATAATTTTAATTTCAAGTTGGCTATTATTCAGGAGTTAATGTATGAACAAAACGTGCTTGAGCCACGTTTTAATGTTTACAGTTTTTGTGAATCTGAGAAATTATCTGTAGATCCAGAAGACTTCGATGAAACACCAATTCCTGAAGTAGAGGCTTATTTCGAACGATTGGAAATACCTAAAGAGTATGCGCAGAATGTGGAAAGCCTCTTCTTTGATGGAGGTAATGATATCTATGCGCAATTAATCCCTTTATGGGATGGTGAAGATAATCAATTTGATTTGGAAAATGTGAGTGAAAAAGAGCTATCACAGTTTTCGAATTTGAAAACCATTGACGGAACAATCTTTCCATTTTCTAAAGAAGTACGTGATTTATTTGAATCCAAAGGAATTGATATCGAAGAGTAATATTATTGAATAAAGGAATTTTATGAAAAAATTTGTATTGTTTGCAGTCTGCTTATTTAGTCTGATGACACTTAGCGCCTGCATGTTTGTCCCTCTTTTCAGACGAAGTGGTAATACTGCTTCCTCATCGAGATCTAGCTACTCTAGAAAGCAGAGTTCATCTTCCAAAAAAGAATACTCTGATGACGACTATGACTCTAGCTCATTTAGTTCGTCTTCTGCAATTGAAGATGATCCATATACTCTCTTTAATGACTTTGGTCAATCTTTGGATGCCCTTACTGATATGCAAGATATTGATAAGTGGGAAGAATTTAAATCAATCAATCTCATTTATTTTGAAGAGGAGTCTGATCGGGTTGCTACTAAAAAGGATGAAGTACGTGCTAAGTTGGGTCAGCCAACTTCAGAGCTCAGTAGTGGAGGTGACCTGTGGAAATCAGATAATTATACTATCCTTATTGCTTATGATGAAAATTCTGTTGTCATGAATAAGCTGATTACATTCACTTCTTCTAAGCAGGTGGAAAGTTTAAGCGGTATTTCTAAAGGAATGTCAGCCCAAGATGTTGTCAAAAAACTAGGTAAACCACGTGGACTGGATGTGACAGGTATGTTTACTCGCTTCGTTTGGGCGGACGAGGATGATAAGGACTATTACGTCTATTTTAAGGGCAACAAGGTTTATGACACTAAAGAACCTAATTAAAAAGACATCAGCTATATAGCCAATGTCATGAAATGAAAACTTGTTGTTTTAATGCGGAGATAAAGATGGTTAAAAGTCTTTATCTCTTTTTTGATCTTAGTACTTTATTTGCCAAACAAAGCCGCTAGTCTTCTTTATAATTTTCGTAAAATTCTACCTTAATTCTAATAAAGGTTTCCAAGTCTCGCAGGAGCTGCAGGAGCATGGCGCGGGTTTCAAATTCCTGGCGGGTCTTAGGGAGTGGCCGCTCACGAAATACGGTCAAATAGTTGTCAATCTCGTCCAGAAGGTCTCGGGCGGGATTTTCTTGGCTTAGTTGCTTAGCGGTCTGGGAGAAGAGGCGGGCTAAAATCAAGCTTTCACTGGCTGCTAGATGGCAGTTGTTGATATTGCTAGCCATGTCTTGCAGGATACGATTTTGGGCCTGCCGCATTTCAAAATAGTGAATATGGTAGTTGGTCTGGTGAAAGAGGTGGTTGGAGTGGTCCAGATAGACCAGCTGCAAGGCTTGCTGCAAAATCTTATCCAGCTCCTTTATTAGAGCTGCATCATTTCGGCCGTCTCCAGATTTTAAGAAATATTCAAAGCGTAGCAAAATCTTTTTCAGCTGTTCTTCCACTTGCTCATGGTAGCTGTCAATTTCTTGCTGGCGAGAGGGCATATAGAGATTGGCTAGGAGTGCAAAGCCAGTTCCAATAAGAAATAGAGCTAGCTCATTGCCAAGGAGTGACCAGGAGGTGGATTTTTCTAAGAGCAGATGGGTGACGAGGACAGTGCTAGGGGTGATGCCAATTTCCCAGCCAAGGCGAAAGGCCAGAGGCACATAGATTGCGATATAGATGGCCAATGCTCCGAGATGAAAACCTAGAAAGTGAAAGGCTAGGCTTCCGATAGCCAGAGCCAGCAGGGTAGATAAAAAGCGATTGCCTGCTAGCTTTGCAGTGCTGCGGCGGGTATCAGAAACGCTGAGGATAGCAATAATTCCAGCTGAAGTTGAGTAGGTCAGACCTAAAAAGTCAGCTAGCCAAGTAGCGAGACAGGTAGCTAGTACCAGCTTGATGGTGCGTTGAAGGAGAGACATGAGTGAGAGTTTCCTTTTTTAGACTTCTTTCTATTATAGCATGACAGGCGTAGAATCTTGGGGGCTGCTGATTGCTTTTTATCAGAGCAGAATTCTGTCTCGCCCGAGTAAATCCTGCCGCCATTTTTTCGCCTTTGTGTTATACTAGTCCTATGGAAAAAAACGATATTGTCTACGGTGTGCATGCGGTGACAGAGGCTCTCGCGGCTAACACTGGAAATAAACTCTACATTCAAGACGACCTGCGTGGTAAAAAGGTCGACAAAATCAAAGATTTAGCAGCAGAAAAGAAGGTTTCTATCTCTTGGACATCTAAGAAAACCTTGCAGGAAATGACTGACGGGGCTGTTCACCAAGGGTTTGTTCTGCGAGTGGCGGAGTTCGCCTATTCTGACTTCGAGGTGCTGTTGAAAAAAGCAGAGCAGGAAGACAATCCACTCTTGCTGATTTGGACGGACTGACTGATCCGCACAATCTGGGTTCTATCTTGCGGACGGCTGACGCGACCAATGTGGCTGGAGTCATCATTCCCAAGCACCGGGCCGTCGGTGTAACACCAGTCGTAGCCAAGACCTCAACGGGTGCCATTGAGCATATTCCCATTGCCCGTGTGACCAATCTCAGCCAGACTCTGGATAAGCTCAAGGAAGCTGGTTTTTGGATTTTCGGGACGGATATGCAGGGGACGCCTTCTCATAAGTGGAATACAGCAGGCAAGCTGGCCCTCATTATCGGCAACGAAGGCAAGGGGATTTCAACCAATATCAAAAAGCAGGTGGACGAGATGATTTCCATTCCCATGAATGGGCATGTCCAGAGCCTCAATGCCAGTGTCGCAGCAGCTATTCTCATGTATGAAGTCTTTCGCAATCGCCTATGAAAAGAAAAATCTTACTGGTGGACGGCTACAATATGACGGCCTTTTGGCGGGAGACTCGTCCTTACTTTAACCGCGGAGAGCTAGATGCAGCGCGAACGATTCTGCTCCAGAAGCTCAGTAATTATGCCAGTTTTGAAGGACTGGAAGTTATCTGCGTCTTTGATGCCCAGTATATGCCGGGAGTCCGGCAGACTTATGAGGAGTTTAATGTAACGGTCGTTTTCACTGAAGAGGAGGAAACGGCGGATGATTATATCGAGCGCTTGGCAGCTGAACTTAACACACCCAAAAATCAGGTGTCGGTTGCGACCAGCGATCTCAATGAGCAGTGGACTGTCTTTGCCCAAGGGGCTTTGAGAGTTTCCGCTAGAGAGCTAGAGAAGCGAGTGGCTGTTACCAAATCAAACCTCAATAAGCTGAGCGGACAAATCAACCTGCAAAGACCGCCCTTGCGACCGATGGACAGCCAATCTTTGCGCGATTTACAAAAAATGATGGAGAAAAAAAGATGACCTTTAAAATTTTAACCGATTCAACAGCAGACCTGCCAGAAAACTGGACCCAGGAAAATGATGTGCAGGTCCTAGGCCTGACCATTCAGCTGGATGGACAAACTTATGAGACAGTTGGCGCAGGCAAGCTGACCAGCCAAGAACTTCTGGATAAGATGGAGTCCGGCAGCAAGCCGACTACCAGCCAGATTAATGTCGGCCAGTTTGAAGATGTTTTTCGAACCTATGCCAAGGAAGGGACACCAGTTCTCTATGTAGCCTTTGCTTCGGCTCTATCAGGTACTTATCAGAGTGCTGTCATGGCACGGGAGATAGTCTTAGAAGATTTTCCAGATGCGCTGATTCGCATCATTGATACCAAAGCGGCTTCTATGGGTGAAGGACTTTTAGTCATGAAGGCAGCAGAAGCTAGAGCGGCAGGCCAGACCTTGGAGCAGACTGCGGAATTGATTGAGAACTTGGTGCCTAAGGTCAAGACATATTTTCTGGTTGATGACCTCAATCACCTCATGCGGGGCGGTCGGATTTCCAAAACTGCTGCGCTTATGGGGAGCTTGGTCAATATCAAGCCGATTATCGCTGTCAAGGGAGATGGGACTCTGGACTCGGTCGCTAAGGTTCGCGGCAAGAAGAAGGCACAGGCTGAAGTTGTCCGCATGACTCTGGAGGGAGTTGCTGACCCGCGGGTGGTCATCGCCTATGCAGGTGCCAAAGAGATTGCCGAGAGTTTAAAAGTCCAGCTGCTGGAAAGCGACCAAGTGGAGGAAGTTCTCCTTATGCCTCTGGGACCTGTCATTTCTACCCATACTGGTCCATGGAACTTTGGGACTCTTTAGTATTGCCCAAGACATTCAAGACTAAGAAAACATGAAATCGCTATTTCATAAATAATTGCTTCAAATCTATTGCTTTTTGCCTACTATTTTTTTGATATGATAGTAGGCGGTATTGTTTACCCCATTTGTAAGGCCCCGGAACCTTTCAAATAACTCGCGGACCGGAACATCCGCCCTGTAAACAAAAAAACGATATTCATAGGAGAAATCATGAACAAAAACAACATACATGGCTAAAGCCAGGTGAAGTTGAACGCAAATGGTATGTAGTGGACGCTACTGATGTCCCTCTTGGACGCCTTTCTGCTGTTGTAGCAAGCGTACTTCGCGGAAAAAAACAAACCAACCTTTACACCTCACACTGATACAGGTGACTTCGTAATCGTTATCAACGCTGAAAAAAAGTAAAATTGACTGGTAAAAAAAGCGACTGATAAGATCTATTACACTCACTCTATGTACCCAGGTGGATTGAAACAAATCTCAGCAGGTGAGCTTCGCTCTAAGAACGCTGTTCGTTTGATCGAAAAAAATCTGTTAAAGGTATGCTTCCGCACAATACTCTTGGCCGCGCTCAAGGTATGAAGCTGAAAGTATTTGTAGGCGCTGAGCACACTCACGCTGCACAACAACCAGAAGTTCTTGATATTTCAGGACTTATCTAAGGAAAGGAACAAATAAGCTATGTCACAAGCACAATATGCAGGTACTGGACGTCGTAAAAAACGCTGTTGCACGCGTTCGCCTTGTTCCAGGAACTGGTAAAAATCACTGTAAACAAAAAAGATGTTGAAGAGTACATCCCACACGCTGATCTTCGATTGGTTATCAACCAACCATTCGCAGTTACTTCAACTGTTGGTCAATACGACGTTTTCGTAAACGTTGATGGTGGTGGCTACGCTGGTCAATCAGGCGCTATCCGTCACGGTATCGCTCGTGCCCTTCTTCAAGTAGACCCTGACTTCCGCGATTCATTGAAACGCGCAGGCCTTCTTACTCGTGATGCTCGTATGGTAGAACGTAAGAAACCAGGCTTGAAAAAAGCTCGTAAAGCATCACAATTTAGTAAACGTTAAAACTTATTTAAACTTATTGAAAGCATTTCGTATCAAAAATACGGGATGCTTTTTCTGTTCACCCCAAATTTTTGTAACTAGGTGATACTTGAAATTAATACAAATTTGGTTGTTTTTGATAAATCTAAGCAACACTAAATGATGAAGTGAAAGGGGATGAATCTTTGATAGTATTCATTTATTGTGAAATATGATATATTTATTAATTAGATGGATGAATACTTCTAGAGTTAAATATAGCATAATAGGGACAGACTTTTTGGTTTATTTTTGTTTGTAGTCGGATTATGAAAGAATATCCAATATTATGCGATAAGATAGAATGTTACAAAAAAGAAAGGGGATGCAATCCGATGAAGAAAGACAGATTAATTGTATTGACAGATGCTGTTCTAGCAATTATTATGACCATCTTGATTTTTAGAGTTAGAAAAAAACCAACAACACCAAGTCTTGAAGCTTTTTGGGATTTACGGCAAAAATTTCTTTGCTTGTTTTCTTTCCTTTTTCTGGTTGGGATCGTTATGGATGGCACTAAACACATTATGGGAAAAAGGTTGAGAAAAATTTCCTCAGAAATTATTTGGTGGAATTTGTTTCTACTCTTGGAGCGGCAGGAGTTCTCTTTGGAGAATTTCATGCCATCCAAGATACCAGTCTGAATGATGTGGTGGACCGGATCTATATAAATGTCAAGGATTTACCGTTTCAGTCCTTGGGAGCTTTTAGCTAATATCCTGTCTGATGTTAAGAAGGGACTGATTCAAGACAGTCATATCTGGTCTTTCTTCCAGTCATTTTTTTCAAACAATATCAGTTGATAATCAGCTTAAATCAGATCTATCAGTTTGTCTATCTTTCTCTGATGGAGATCATGTCCTATCTTCACTTTGATTATTGGAAAAAAACGGCTCGGTCAGGAGCTAGTATGAATAAGGAGAACAAATGAGACGTTTAAAAATGTTATGGCATATTATACAGGTTACGGGTTTTACTCGGTTTGCTCTGAGTTTTGTGACCTTTGTTTTTGGGGTCAGGAGGCGTGCTTTTCCTAGTTGAACCTGCTATCACAAATTACGGAGACGGTCTTTGGTATGCTTTTTGTGACTTCGACGACTGTCGGCTACGGGGATCTCCTAGCTGTGACCTTGATTGGAAGGATTACCAGTGTCTTCTTGACGATTTATGGGCTCATATTTTTTGGCTGTTTATCAGCTGTTATTATTAATTATTATACCGATTTAAATAAGGAAAGAGGAGAGGACAAATGACTGCCAATTATTCAACACGGGAATACCGTGAGAAATTATACGATGACCTTCATGTTCGATTGAGAGATACAGCGATTTTGATGTGTGCAATTTTTTTATTGCCTCTATCGGTCTAAATATGAATTCAACAGCTGTTATTATTGGAGCCATGTTAATTTCACCTCTCATGACACCGATTGTTGGACTGGGATTCGGTTTAGCTATTTTTTTGATACGCGTTTAATCAAGCAATCTCTAGAGGTTTTATTGACTCAAGTGTTGGTCAGTTTGCTTGTCTCGACTCTGTATTTCTGGATTTCTCCCTTGTCTTATGCAAGTAGCGAGTTGATCGCACGAACCTCTCCAACCATTTGGGATGTTCTCATTGCTATTGCTGGTGGGATTGCTGGTGTGATCGGTTCAAGGAAAAAAGAAGCAAACAATATCGTGCCAGGAGTAGCCATTGCTACAGCTTTGATGCCGCCTATCTGTACTGCTGGCTATGGTTTTAGCTAATGGGAATGTACGATTTTTTTATTGGGGGCTCTCTATCTTTTCTTGATCAACTGTGTCTTTATCATGCTAGCCAACATTGTTGGAACAAGAATTTTGATGAGAAAATCTCCTTTAACTTCATTTAAAGAGCTGAGCATTAAAATGAGAATTGGCTTGATTTCTTTGATTGTATTGTTGATTCTTCCAGCTAGCTATTCGGCAGTTACTCTGACAATAGAACAAGCGCGCAAAGAAGGGATCAAACAGTTTGTAGGAAAAGAGTTCGCCAATTATACGGTTATTAATCAAGTCTACAAGTCAAGTAACAATGAATTGGTCTTGACGGTTGTTGGAGATCCGATTTCAGAAGAAGAATTAGAAACACTCCACCAAAAACAAGCCTCTTACGGTATTCAATCTGTTCAATTGAAAGTGAATCAAGTTCAGAACTCGCCAACATTAGATAGTGAAGCGACCAAGGAATTTTATGAAAACATTGACAAGTATATTGATCAAAAACTCTCTGAAAAAGATTCACAAAACGATCTCGTAAAAGAAAATGAAGCAGACAAGGATTGAGGACAATGAACTGAATCGGTTTTTACGCCGTGTTTTTCTTGTATCTTCCTCTTTCTTACTTATAGCAGGTTGTTTTTGCTTGAATAAGAAATAAATTAGAAGTTCTATCATCTAAGAAAAATGATGAAAAAAATCATTTAACTAATGGTGTGAACGTTTAGTGTTTATCAGCTCCATTCTCTGTAATTTTGGGGGTAAAATCCACACCATTTAGATAAAATTAGTTGAATTTGATTGGAAAAACGCTTTTATAAAAGCGGAGAAAAGTCTTGATATTACGCTGTTTTTAGTCCAACTGAAATTCATACTTTCCAAACCAGGTCTTAAGAAAGCTCGTAAAGCTAGCCAGTTCTCAAAACGTTAATCAATACGATTATATCAACGTTTACAGACATTCAAGAATTTACTCTTGGATGTCTTTTTTGATGTAATAATAGATAATTTCCACCATTACTTTTTCAAGCTACGAAATGCAATATTACTCATACTCTGATTTACTTTGTCGGATGTATAGATACATTATTGAATAATCAATTAGATAATATTTTTTTATTCACTTATTCTCTATATTATAAATAATTAGCTTTCGGATGGTTATCTCCACTTTGCTTGATTAAAACACTACAATTATTATATTAAATGGCAATGCAAATATTTTTTTGTGGTATAATAATGCTTAATAAAGTAATATATATCAAACAAAAATTTTTAAAAAAATATAGATGTAGGAGATGAAATTATTATGAATACAGAGTATCAATTTTTTTGGGGCTAATTTTTTTATCAAGAGTTTGCACAAAAATTAGTAAATTAGAAAGACAATAATAGATTAAAACTCGTAAGGAAATTTATGGTCTAACAAGACTATCAATGCCAAAATTGTAAAAGGATAACAAATTAGTAGATATCGATCCTTTTACAGTGTTTGGCTTATTCAATAAGAAAATAAGAAATGAGAATCGAACTAAATTTTTAGTTATAGTGGAAGAGCTATTTGATTTAGAAAGTAAGGGGCTAACTCCTTTTGACAGTACCTCAGTTCACAATCCTATAAGTACGACCTATTATCTTTTTAGTGATGAAAGAAATGATGGAGGTATTGATGGCTTAACAGATTGCGAAAATGTCTTAATTGTGAGACACCTTATGAAGTATTCTATGGTAAAATTGTGCACTTAATTTAACAATTCAGAACAGAAAAATTAAATTATTCTAAGGAATATGATTATGGAAAGATTATCTAAAAATATTAAGAGTTTGAGGAAAGCAATGGGTGAGTCACAAGAAGATTTAGCTTACTCCATTGGTTTAAATAGTAAAAGCGCAATTGCAAATTGGGAGAGTGGAAAAAATAGACCTTCGCCAGAAAACTTAAAGAAAATAGCTGCTCACTACAGAGTTACAGTTGATCAATTATTAGGGGGATTTAAGTACAGATTTTTTTCAATGGTAAAAATGTTAAATAATTTGAGTAAAAGTGATAATTACGATTATTTTCATTCATTTTTATGTTTGTTTCAATTGTGAATTCTAAAAAAGAAGAAGAGTTATATCCAAAAATTGGTTGATGCAAAAAAATTTTTCACAAAGAGTGTTTTTGAATGTTTAAAAAAATCAAGATGAAAATTATCATAGTTATCTGATTAAAAGCATTAGAAGTTTATGAAGAATTAGAAAAAGATCCAGAATGTATTTCTGCAAAAAGTAAATGGATTAAGTCTACTTATATTATATTTGACAATGGTAAGAGAATCCATTGACTTTGATGGTATTGATGAATGCTTTGTAATTAAAAAAATGAGAAAAGAAGGAGTAAAGAAATTAAACGTTTTATTTCAGAAAATTTCTTGAGTGGAGATACAAATAGTTCTGATGCATTTAGACAAATAGTATTTGAGGACTTCTATAAATATATAATTGAAGAAATTATGGCGTTGAAAAAGACATAAAAAGTCTATTTCAATTAGGAGATTATTATCATTGTATACTGTATCTTTTTGATATTACCGATAATGAACTGGGTACTGCAATTAATCAACAAATTGGTTTTGGCATTGTTATCTGATTTATCATTAATGAAAAAAATAGACATGTTGGTCGAATTAAAAAATTATTTTAAAAAAATGGTAAAAGTTCAGGATTGCTGAACGACAAAGAACTGGTAATAGTGTATAATTTTTAAAAAATTTAGAAAAGAGGTATTTCTTAATGGATTTTTTTGGTTATACTCATAATTTTTTTCTACTCATCTTACTGCTTGTTTTTAGCAATAAAAAAGCAAGAGTTAATCATAGATTTACTCAATATATCATTGACAATGGAGGACATGAGATTGATTTTTATAAATAATGAAGAATTAAGCTTTTATGAATCTGTAAAATTGCTTAATAAAAAAATATAAAATTGGTCTTGTAAATTCTTTTTACAGTTGTGAACGAATTTAGAGAAAAATTAACCATAAAAAAATTAATCTGTAACAGAATATATTCGAAAAAGGATGACATAGAATGGTAATTAACTATACTGAATTAAAAAAGAATACTATCGCTTTTTCAAAAAAAATGGGGAGTCAAATAGTTGATGGTGGAAAAAAATGTTGGGAATTTACTAAAGAAAATCCAGGTATTGTAATTGGAACTGGTATAGTAATAGTGGCAGGGTTTCTTGCATATGGTGAAGGTTATAATTATGAAAATGACTGAGGTATCAGAATATAACAGTAATTTTTTTAGAAAGTGAAGCAGATAGCCTATTTCCTTCTATGAATGAAATAGAAAAAGAAAGTGAATTACGTAATTATCCTGAAAACAGAAAATCCCCAGATACTCATTTATATCGATATAAAGGAAATAATTTTGTTAGAGGAGGTACTGAGGAAGATAAGCAGCTATTTAAAGAAACCAATAAAATATTATTTGAGTAGATTTATAGTTGAATTTGAGTGTTAGAACTTAGTATATTATTAAATAGAATTAAAAAGGAGATTAAAATGGAAGATAGATTCCCTGATGTTGATTGGTATTGTGACTATTGCGGTGCGTATTTAAATATGCAGACTGATTTTAGTGATAATAAATACATTTGGAAGTGTGAAGAATGTGGTAGAAAAAGTAGTATCTCATCTGATAATATTTTTGATGATTAACGGAGAATAATATTATGTCAAAATTATATATATGTAGTGAATGTGGGGAGAGTTTCCCGAAAAGTGGAATTGATTGGGAATGTAGTGAAGATTCTTGCGAAGACTATCATTGCTACAGTTGCGCTAGTTTTTTAGTAGAATGTGGTATTGATGCCATGGATCCTGACGGTTTTGGTTATGATGAGTATGGAAACTGGGATCCGGAGCGATTAGGGTTATAATAATTTTTTGATTAGTAGCAATATTAAAAATCTAGATCATTAACTTTACAAATATATTGTAGTTAGTATCTATTTTTTGAAATTTTAGGTAAATTGATAATCTCATAAAGGCTGTCAAAGAGTTATTTTTAAATCATATGAAAATTACACTTTCCAAACCAGTCCTCATAAAGCTCGTAAAGCTAGCCAGTTCTCAAAACGTTAAGAATAGCTATACAACAACATTTCAAAGCACTCAATGTTTACCCCATTGGGTGTTTTTTTCATGTTTTTTGAAAAGTTTACCTTATTTTCACCTTATTGCTTTAGAGACTCTAAAGCAAATGCACCAACTGCCATAGGAACTACATTAGAAGTATTGACATAAATCTGAGTTGTAACTGTGTCGCTGTGCGTTAGTGCTTCGGAAATGGCTTCTAAGCTCATTCCTGCTTGTTTAGCAAGGGTTGCTCCTGCCTGATGCAGTTTATGAGGTAAAGTATTTTTTTAACCTTGGATATTATTTTGTTAATAGTCTTTTGTGTTATAATGTAGAAATGATAAAAAAAGTATTTGTTTAAATTCTGTAAATTTGACTTTGTGGAAACATGATAAAATTTGAATATAGATAATGATGGGAGATAGTTTACAATGATAAGTTTAGAGCTGATGTCTGAAGAAAATAGTATAGATGTCTATTCTTTTGAAAAAGAAAATAGGGAGTATTTTGAGCGAAATTTACCTCCTAGACCAGGTAACTATTTTGATCCAGAAGGTTTTAAGGAAATTACAAGGGAATTGTTAACGGAACAAGAAAATCATGACGCCTACATGCATCTTATTAGAGATTCGCAAGGCGTTATGGTCGGAAGGATCAATTTAAGTGTCTTAGAGAATGATCAAAAAACAGCAGAACTTGGATATAGGATTGGAGAAAATGTTACTAATTTAGGCTATGCAAGCGAAGCGGTTAAACTCGTTTTAGACAGGGCATTTAGTACTTATGGTTTAAATAGAATCATTGCGGGAACAGCAACGGATAATCTGGCCTCTAAGAGAGTGCTTTTAAAAAATGGTTTCACTTTTATTAGGATCATAGAAAATGACTTACAAATGAATAATGAGTGGGTGCATACAGCAGTATTTGAGATAAGGAATCTATAGTATTATCATCCCCGGTTTACTGCCAGGACTGATGGACTTATCAACCTTTACAGACATTCAAGAATTTACTCTTGGATGTCTTTTTTGATGTAAAAAGCAATTTAAGCTAAAAATACACCAAGATTCAAAATCTTGGTGTATTATCTTTTTTTAGACAATTGTTCTCTAAAAAGTTTTGTCATTTGTTTTTGTCCGGCAGGAGTACCTAGTGCTTCTTTACTTATTTCTCCTTTAAATATTTGTTCCATTAAAAACAGGTAAGCCTCGCCCAAAGCAGTTGTAATTAATCCAGCAGTGGTTCCAGAAATCGTTCCTCCAACTGCTGTTCCTACTCCTGGGATAAATTTGAGTATATTGGAGACAATTGTTTTTCCGAGGAATGTTGCTCCCCCAGACCCTAAGGTTGAGGATACAAAGGCGGTTAGAAAAGTTTTATTTATATCAAGGCCAAATATTACAGTAATGCCAGTAATCATGCTTATCTGTGTTGGAACAAGCATGAAGGCATCTGCGAATGGAACCGGAGCGAAACCTTCGCCAAAACTTGCTGCTACTGCAGTCGCGATGACTGCCCTAGCATGTTTTTTTTTAGATTCCAGAGATACTTTTTGGATATTTTGGAGAGTATCTTGTAGCTCATTTGGCAATACCTCAGACATTACATCAATCAAAGTATCTAATCCAAAAGCTTTAGCGACATATTCCTCATCAAAATCCATATCCTGAGCTAAAATTGGCACAACTTTACAGACGTCTAAGTTTTCCTGCTCAACATGAGCTTTCATTTCTAATGCTTTCTTCTTAGGTACAGATTGAGTAAGGACAACAATGATTGGTACCTTAGACGTTTTATTCTTCTCAGAAAACTCTCTTAGCCATTCCACTTCCGAACTATCGAAAGTACGGTTTGAACCGACATTAATACAATACCAAATGCAGTGAATTACCTCATTGATATCATTAGAAGAGTAACCGTTGTTAATTAATTTGATCACTTCATCTTTGACACTCTCCTGTTGGGCATATGACAATTCAAAGCCAGGTGTATCATAGATAGCCAAAGGATATCCATTTTTTTCAATTTTGCGAATTTCTTGAGTAACCGGTCGACCCAATCCAGTATCAGCAAAATTACCTCTAAACAAACTGTTGATTAGTGTGCTTTTACCGACGCCTGATTTCCCAATTACAATGATGTTTAATCTTTTTAAATTGTGAATTCTATCATTAATCGCATTAAGACACTGTTGCGCAATATTGTCAGTATTAATTTGCATGATCTGCTACCTTTTTATATTCAGATTTTTTAACCAATTTGTCCTTACAATCAAAAGTTACTTTTCGATGATTAGTTTTTTTACTTGCTTTTTTTATAAATAATTTGTAGTTTTTTTCAAAAACTTTAGGCAGAATCACTGTAGAAGCTAAAAATTAAAGCTCCGCTTCCTAGGATATATTTTACTTTAGAAGAATTTCTTTTTTTATTACCTTTTTGTCTTTGACATAATATTTCTCACTAATATGATTTTTTTAAAAATAATTATATCATATAAGAAATTAAAAGAGTCAATTTAATGATTTTTGTTTATCTCTTTGTTTTAAAGTTTTTAGAACAACTTCTTTGATAGAAATTGAATTAATGTTAGCAGAGATCTATTAGTTGTAATGAAGAGGGGTCAAAGATATTGAAGATAGAAAAGTAGTTATGTGGCTTTCAGCTTTGTCCGGCAGATGGGTGCCAGATTGGGCAAAAGCCTGCTCAGTTGGAAACATCGGATAAGTTTCAAATCACGGAGCCGCTGTCTGCTAGTCAAAGGCGGGCTTACGAGACATTTCTAGCTCAGGCTGGTATTGATGTGGCAGCTATTGAGTGGGTAGAGTCGGAGGCAGGTCAGATTTATGTCTATGATGTGAACACCAATACCAACTATAATCCGACAGCAGAAGAAAAAGCAGGAATTTTTGCTCATCAGCACTTGGCAGAATATCTAAAGAACGAGCTGGCAGCATCCTATCCAGAATAAATTTAAAACAAACAAAAGCTTTCTGTTTTGGAGGCTTTTTGTTTTTACTTCGTTTCCAAAATATGACATCTGTCATTTTGTTTTTGTGACAAACGTTAGGTGAAGCGCTTACAAAAATTTGTTATATTTAGATTATTGAGATTGCTTCTTTTTTATAAAGGAGTTAGGTGATAAACGAGGTGTTCATTTTGAACAAGAAAAGGTGAAAGGAGTGCGTTATGTAGCAGTAATTTGGTTGTGAGGAGTCTGACTTTATTTTTAGAATATTGAGGTGTGTCATGAAAAATCATCAGGAAAAAGTGTGTAAAAATTGGTTTATGAGAAAAAGCGGCAAGCGTTGGGTTTTTGGGTGTGCCTTGCTAGCTTTTGGAGCTTTCTTGTTAGATGGCGGCGGAGTGGTTTATGCGGATGAGGGTAAGGCTAATCCAGCTCCTACTCAGGTCTTGCAGGCTGATTCATCAGCTGTCTCGGAGCCTGAGAGCGGGCAAACAGCTGCTCCTACAAGGAATGCCGATAAGACAGAAAATCTTGTAGCTGGGGAGACTGCTGCAACTGCAGCGACGGAAGCGGGTGGTCAGGATGCAGCAGTGGGGTCAGCCAACCAAAAGTCTGATAAGGAAGATCAAGTCACAGCAAATGCTAAAGAGACCAAACAGGAAGAAGACGAACAGCCAGCAGCGAAGGAAGTTGCTTCGGAAAAACTCCCTGCCGTAGAGTCTGTAGATAAGCAGCCAGGCTTCAATACTAATTTGGCAGAAGCCAAGGGAGACAAAAATGGAGTTTGGGAAGTCCAGGAGCAAGGACTTTATAGTGATGCCAGAGGCAAAGGTGATAGTTTCCTTTACTCTCAAAGTCAGGGCAAGGATTTTGTTTACTCAACGGATGTAACTTTCCTCAGTAAGGAAGGAGCGGCTGCCCTCATTTTCCGCAGTAATAATAATCCGGATGACAAGAGCAGCTATGCAGTTAATATTGATGGTGGCAGCAATAATGTGAAGTTTTGGCGTTGGCAAGGCGGGCGTGACTATCAGTTTATCAATGAAAAGCATATTGAACCTACGGATGATAATAAATATCGGCTCAAGGTCGTTTCTATCGGCTCTTGGGTATCCTACTATGTCAATGATATTCTAGTGGCCAGCTCAGGTGATTACACGCTTCAGAGAGATGATAAGGGGCAGAATACTTATCTGTCAGAAGGCTATTTTGGCTTACTTAACTGGAATAGCGAGCTGCTTTTTCAAAATACCTTTTATAAAGAAATCACTCCTCAGGTTAATCCCGAGTTGGAGGATATAAGGGTGACTTCTTCGATTGGGAAAGTGGAGCAGAAAGGTCAGTTTACTGCTCCTATTACCATCCAGTATGTCAAGCATGATGCTGAGACTGTAGACTTGACCGCCGTAGCGAAAAATCCTGCTGCCAAGGTAAGCGTGACCGATGCTGCAGGTAGGGTTTATAGTGATTTGAAGAATATCCCGCTGGCAGTGGGGGCAAACTATCTGACTGTGACCAGTACTGTGACGGATGCGGATGGGCAGGAGGTCAGCCTGACTTACCGGCTCAATGTCCATCGTCGGCAGGCAGATGAGGTATACTACAATGAGCTCTATCGTGGTCAGTATCATTATTCGGTCAAGACGGTTGGGCCAATGATCCCAACGGGCTGGTTTATTACAAGGGAATCTATCATTTCTTCTATCAGTTTTACGACGATACCAAGTGGGGGCCTATGCACTGGGGCCATGCGACCAGCAAGGATTTGATTCATTGGGAAGAACAGCCGATTGCCTTTTATCCGGATGCTAATGGGACTATGTTCTCAGGCTCTATCGTCGCAGATACCACCAATTCCTCTGGTTTATTTGACAATGACCAGGGCGGTTTAGTCGCGCTGATTACTGCCGACGGAAACGGTCAGCGCATCAAGTTAGCCTACAGTAAGGATGAGGGCCGGACTTGGACGAAGCTTGATCAAATTGCAGCTGACTGGACGGATGATCCACTGCAATCTCAGGATTTCCGTGACCCCAAAGTCTTCCGTTGGGAGGGCAAATGGTTTATGGTCGTTGCAGGCGGACCGCTGAGAATTTATTCGTCTGATAATCTGCGAAATTGGAAGGTGGAGTCAACTTATGCGGATCTCCATACGGAGTGCCCAGATCTCTATCCTCTACTGGCAGATGATGGTAGCCTAAAATGGGTCCTGTCTTGTGGCGGGCGCTCCTATAAGGTCGGTGATTTTAGACAGGTGGCGGGCAAGTGGACCTTCGTCCCAGATGCTGAGTTTGCTCAGGCTGATCAGGTCATGAACTTTGGTAAAGACTCTTATGCGGCCATGACTTACTATGTTCAGGACTTTGGTAGCAAGGCTAATCCAACCCTACCCGACATTATCGCGTCTAACTGGATGAATACCCTGGGAAGATTACTGTAATCTGGTAGCCGATACCGTCGGTCAGAAGTTCAACGGCACCTTCAATCTTAACCTCAAACTAGGCCTTATCAAGCAAGACGGCAGCTATCGGCTGACTCAGACGCCAATAGCAGCCTATCAGTCTTTGCGTCAGGAAGACAAGGCTGTGTTGTATAAAGACGTGGAAGTTAGTGAGAAGAATGAGCTGTTGAAAGATTTTTCCGGTGATCAGTATGAAATTGTCTCTACTTTCCGTCCGAGTGAAACGACCAAGAAAGTCGGTTTTAACCTGCGGGTTGGAGATGGAGAAGTGACTAGAGTTATCTATGATTTAGAAAAGGAAACTCTCTCTATTGACCGCAGCCAGTCCGGCATTCTTCTCAGTAATAAATTTGCTCAGGTGGATAGTCAGTCTGTCAAACGCAATGCGGATGGCAGCATAGATCTGCATCTCTATGTGGATCGTTCTAGCCTAGAAGTCTTTGCCAAAGGATATACTGTGGCGGGTGCCAATCAGATTTTCCCTGCGCCAAATAGCCTTGCGGCTAGTGTGTTGTAGAAGGTGGTGCTGCTAAGGCTGACATTGCTCTTTATCCGCTGAAGGGCATCTGGAAAGACAAGCAGGTAGTGACCAAACCACTGGAACTAGTGCAGGCTTCTCCTGTAACAAATAATATTTATGTCGGTGATAGTTTGGATTTGAAAGCATATGTCATGCCAGCAAGTGTCTCTCAAGCGGTCAGCTGGAGTGTGGATCAGCCAGACTTGGTCTCTGTCACGGAAGATGGCAATAAGCTGCGAGTGACTGCTCTGCAAAGGGGTGTGGTCAAGGTAACGGCGACCTCTAAGGAAAATCCAAGCCTTTCCAAGGTCTTCACCATCAATATCAGCCGTAATGACTTTAAGACCAATGTTCCAGATCTAAAAGCTGTCTCCGGTAAGTGGTATGTCGACGGTGAAAGTCTCTATAATCAGAATACCAGCGCCAATGATTATTATATGGGAGGTCAGAAGATTCCTTTCCCTGAGTATAACTTGGATGTGGATCTCAAGTATCAAAAAGGCTTGATTAATATTTTCTATGCGTCTGAAAATGTTGACCCTCGCAATGCTTATTCTATTCAATTTGGCGATAATGATAAGATTCGACTTTACCGCTTTATGGGAGAGACGATTGCAGAAAGTAGCATGAATGGCAAGCATCTTGATGACAGCCAGTTCCACCATGTTAAGCTAGTGAAAACTAAAAATGGTGTCAGTGTATCTGTGGACGGTGTAGAATACCTGAAACACCAATTTGATACGGTTGAGCCTTATTATAATGATGCCTACGTCGGTCTAGGGACTCTGGGATGGGGACTTGGAAGCGCGCAATTTCTTTGTGACCAATCTTCATGCCCCAGCAGTTAATAAGGTTTCTCTGCAGAAAGTGGTAGACAGTACGGCTAGTCTAGATCCAAGCCTCTACACAGATAAGACAGTTCAGGCTTACCAGTCAGCCTTGGCTCGAGCCCAGTCTCTCTGGCAGATGAAAAAGCGGAGCAGGCAGATTTAGATAGAGCAGAACAGGATCTGAAGGCAGCTCTTGCTGCTCTTGCTGCTCTGGCTGAGAAACCAAGTCATCAGGTCACTCCGGAAGAAGGGATAAAGGACCTAGTGGAAGAAAAGCCGTTCTTAGAAATCGTAATGGAAGAAATTGCATATCAGACTCGAGAACAGGAAAATCCAGAACTGGAACAAGGGCAGCGGCGGATACTTGTAGCCGGCCAAAAGGGTCAAAAGCGAGTCTTTGTAGAAGTCTTGAACGGTCAGAGAACTGTCCTCGGTCAGGAAGTGCTTTCTCTAGCAGTTGACGAACTAGTAGAAGTTGGCAGCAAGGTGGTGGCTGAAAGTGCTAAACAGCCGTTGACAAGGACCCAGCCACAAGCTCTCAATCAAGGTAAGGAAGAAAAAGTTATTCCAACGCCAAGATTGCAGCCAGCTCCCGACTCAGCTCTGCCTAAGACTGGTAATCAAGAAGATAAGTTTTTGCCTCTGGCTGGTTTAGCTTTTCTGGGAATGGGTCTTCTAGCTGGAAGGAAGAAACAAGGAGACTAAGATGCTAAGCAATGGTTATTGGCACATAAAAAGGATGGGTGTTTTCCCGTCCTTTTTTGATATAATTATGGCTTGCGAAATGATTCGTTTCTAGCTGAGCATGCTCCAGTATTTGGTAAGAAATTTCGCTACATCCATCTGCTTGCTTTTTTTAATT